>ENA-UOWE01001438-UOWE01001438.1-activated-sludge-metagenome-genome-assembly--contig:-NODE-1438-length-29350-cov-6.925073_pt1 | contig 29350 bp, 24 predicted proteins | sample MGYA00249841_ERZ761562 | MGnify/ENA primary metagenome ERZ761562 (study PRJEB28883, sample SAMN05720200) | activated sludge metagenome | isolation source: Anaerobic digester | place: Japan...
ATATCATCCCAATTGTCTATCGTTGACAATTGAAAGCTACCAATTGTTAATGTAGTCAATTCATCATTAATACCATCATCCATTTGACCAGCAATAATTATATTATTCTGATGATCAAATTTAATGTGCTTTATATAAACACGTCCTTGACTTTGATAATTATCAATAACTCCAAGGTTTTTTATAAAGAAAAGATTTCCATTCAGATCATATTTCATAATAGAAATGCCTCTTCCGAATAATGTATCACCACCAAAAAAAACAGACGAGTCTAAATTGTAGCCTCCAGGAAGAAAGAGATTATTATTTCTTACAGTTATTGAAGTATGAAAACTCAATGAATCATTAACTGGTGGAACAGCCCATTGAAATTGCCCTGATGAAGAGAACTTAGACAGAAAAAGGCCATCATGAATATTAGTATTTACCGTATCAAAAGTGATATAATCACCTGCCTGACCTAATAAGTAAACATTCCCATATAAATCACAATTAATATAATTGACAAAATCATAATACTCGCTACCCGCACGTTGTGCCCACGTCCATCCAGGAGTTTGAGAATAGATATGTAAATTAATAAAAAAGCAATATAATATTATAATAAGAAAAGTTTTCATATCATAAACTTTATAAACCCAATTCGATAAGAACATCTTTCATATCAGAAATATTAGTAAAAACAACTATCGGGTATGCTAGATAAGTTCCACTTTCCTTAAATCCAACACCTATGCCTTTGTACTGATTGAGTGGCTGATAAAATGATTGATATCCTGATGCTGTATATTGTGCTGGTGGATTCTGCGGATACCAAAAATCAAATATTTCCTTTATTGTATTTCCATTCCATCCACTTGGTCCGTTTTCGAGTAAATCTTTTGCTAAACCATAAACTACATTCATTTTTTGAGTTCCCCGATTTGTATAATAACATGCCACTATTCCTACTCCTTCAAAATTAATAAATGACAACCATGGAGGAGCCGGATAGTTGCCTGTTAGTGTTTCAAATGAAGTATTACCATGGTCATACCAAGAGTTACAGTTATCTTCACTTTTGTACTGATGATATTCCTGAAAATCAAGTCCATCTTTACGTGCCAATACTATAAAACAACCCCCTCCAATATTTACCATCGAAAATTCTGTATATAAAAAATTCTCATTATCATTTGTATGTGACATTATGTTTACTGCTGAAAAAGAATCTCCCCCATTAGTAGATTTATACAGATTTAAGCGATATGAGCAGGTATACAGGTTGCCTCCTTGTGAAGGAAGGCCAGTATAATCGTTTTCGTACCATGGCTGATAAAGCACACCATTCCCAGCATCCACAATATGTCCGTATGGAAGGTACTTAGAAAGTTGTTGACCATACAACTGTAATGGTGGACTACTCCAACTGCCAGGACTACCATCTTCTGTGCTGTAAATTACATAATTTGCATAAAATACAAGAGGATCTGTAATTCCGCATTTTGTATAAAAAATAAATAATTTACCTGTACTGTCATACCCTCCACCTACACCTCGTAAGTCATAATTTGCACCTTCCGATTTCACAAGTTCATCTTCTCCCCAGGTAATCCCACCATCAGGACTGTGACGTATATAAATATTTGCGGTGCAATAAACATGCTTTTCGCCTTTTCTATATATCATTACAGTGTGTCCGTTTATGGGATTTACAGAAATGATTCCAAAGTGACGATAAAAATCTGTATCAGATAAATCTGTTGTTCTCTGTACTGTACTTCCCAGTGGCCAATATTTTTCAGGTGTAAATTCTGACATAATTTTGAGTATTATTAAGGCATTAATTCTGAAAGTATATCCATTAATCCGGAAACAGGTGTATAAATAATCTTTGGATAGGAACTTATCGCACTACAATCAAAGTATAATCCTATTCCTTTGAATTGAAAATTCGGATGATAAAAACTTTGATAACCTGACCTATATCCAGATGTTGAAGAACAAACTTCTTTTATTGTAGCAGATTTCCATCCTGAAATACCGTTATTAATAATATCACTTGCTAATCCATATACTACATTTACTTTATAAGGACTTGCATCTCTTCTTGTATAATAACATGCTACGATACCTACACCTTGATAATTAATGAACGATAACCATGGCATGTTTTGTCCGTTCGACCATGTCTCAAAATTCGTGTATTCCGGGCCTGTCCAGTTATTACCAAAATCAGTACTTCTGAATTGCGCGAAGCACGTGCCTCCGTTTATTCTCGCAAGAACCAAAAGACACCCACCACCAAGATTGACCATTGATGGTTCAGTAAATGGATTATTGCTTGAATAAATGGTTGAAATATTTATTGGAGAGAAGGTTCCTCCGCCATCATACGATTTTGAATACCTTAATGAATAGGTACCGCCATCTACTTCATACCACGTTTGATATAATAAGCCGGTACCAAAATCAATAACATTTCCATAAGGACTAAAACCTGTATTACCAGGTTGATTATAGGCAGATTGAGGCGAACTCCATGAATCTCCGTTATTAGTGCTTGTTATATAGTTTATTGATAGCCATGTGGAACTGTTTTGATATCTTGCATAAAAAACAATCAACCGTCCATTGCTTACATATCCTCCGGCAATATTTCTTAAATCAACATTTTGTTCAGACATTAATAATGATTCATTACTCCAGTTTGCTCCACCATCTCCACTATGTCTGATATATATTGAACCAATACTACCAACATAAGCTGTCCCTTTCCTGTAAACCATTATCATGTGTCCGTCAAGCGGATTCACTAACAGAATACCAAAATGCTCATAGCCGGAACCAACATTTAAATTAGTAAATGTCTTTTGAATTGTACTTCCAAGCGGCCAGTAATTTTCAGGTGTTATTGCTATAAACATACATTTTATTGAGATTCATATTTCTAATAATTACAAAAGTAAATCAATATTTTTAAAAAGTAAAGTCAATATATATAATTTTTTTTGCATGGTTTCTAACTCGTTTATATATACACCTTAACTCCCAAAAAGGTGCACATATACACCCAAAATGGAATGTATTGTGTAGTTTTTGATGTTTTCGAGGTGTACATTATTTTCATAACGTTCTTCAAATTTATTCAGATATATTATTTAAATTTCCATGAACGGATATTTAAAATCTTTTGCTGGTAAAAATGTTTCTTTTATTGTTCTTGGACTTACCCAACGCAATAAATTCAAATATCCACCGGCTTTATCGTTTGTACCCGAAGCCCTTGAACCGCCAAACGGCTGCAATCCAACCATAGCTCCGGTAGGTTTATCGTTAATATAGAAATTACCGGCAGCGTAACGCAAAATTCTGCAAGCCTCAATCATGGCATATTTATCGTTAGCAAATATGGAACCCGTCAATGCGTATGGCGATGTTTTATTACAAATTTTCAATGTTTCTTGATAATCTTTGTCATCGTAGACGTAAATTGTCATTACGGGGCCAAAAATTTCTTCTTGCATGGTAGTAAAATATGGATTTTTTGTATAAATTATCGTTGGTTGAACAAAATAGCCAACAGATTTATCACCATTACCACCAAATAAAATTTCACATTCATTCGATTTTTTTGCTAATTGAATGTAATTCATAATATTGTCAAATGAATTTTCATCAATTACTGCGTTCATAAAGTTTTCAAAATTTTCTACTCCACCCACTTTTATTTGTGAAACTTGATCTAATAAGTGTTGTTTAATTTCATTCCAAAGTGATTTAGGAATATAAGAACGTGAAGCGGCTGAACATTTTTGTCCTTGATATTCAAATGCTCCACGAATTATTGCTGTTGCAACTTCAATCGGGTTTGCAGAATTATGAACAAAAATAAAATCTTTTCCGCCTGTTTCTCCAACAAGTTTTGGATAAGAAATATAGTTTGAAAGATTTTCAGTTACACCTTTCCACAACGTGTTGAAGGTATTATTAGAACCCGTAAAATGAATACCTGTTAAATGTTTGTTTTTTAGAACAGTACTTCCAATTAGTGTACCTGAACCAGGAACGAAATTTATTACTCCTGCCGGAAGACCTGCTTCCATAAATATTTTCATAAGATAAAAACTTGACAATAAAGAAGTAGAGGCCGGTTTCCAAACGGTAGTATTTCCCATCAACGCTACAGACATATTTAAATTAGAAGCAATGGCTGTAAAATTAAATGGTGTAACTGTAAATACAAAACCTTCCAATGCTCTGTATTCCATTCTATTTAATTGTCCATATTCTGATTTTGGTTGGTCGTTATAAATTGTAGAAGCAAAATAAACATTATACCTTAAATAGTCTATTACTTCACAAGCTGCGTCAATTTCTGCCTGATAAACATTTTTACTTTGTCCAAGCATTGTTGATGCTACTATTAGATTTCGATATTTTTTTGATAATAATTCAGCTGCTCGCAACATGACAGATGAACGCTCAATCCATGATAAATTTTCCCACATTTCTTTTGCTTTTAATGCTTCATCAATTGCAAGAAGAATTTCTTTTTCAGTCGCCTGATGATAAATTCCTAATGTTTTACCATGATTATGTGGCATTACAACTTTTCCTGTTTTACCCGTTCTGTATTCCTTTCCACCAATAATCAATGGAATTTCGATCTGTTCATTGCTCATACGTTTTAGTTCAGCAATAATTTTTTCTCTTTCTTGACTTCCCTTGCCGTACTGTAAAATAGGTTCATTTGATGGGCTGTCAAATTTAAAAATCGCATTGTTCATATTTATTAAATTTTATAATTAGTTTTATCGAATTGCATAATATTGCAATTCGGTCGCAAAAGTAACATTTGATTTTTTATTAACCAAATCCATTTTCTAAATTCTCTGTTTTATTTCGTTGAGAGTATTTTCAAGTGCTTGGATAATAATTGGGTCGTATTTTTCGTGAAATTTATTAAAAGCGTCAACAATTGCTTGTCCTTGCGGTGTTAAAACTGTTTTTCCGCCTGTTTTTCCGCCTCGTTGTCTTTCAATTATTTGAAATCCGAATATTTTTTCAATTTTATTTAAGTTATCCCAAGTTTTTCGATAAGTAAGTCCAAGTTTTTTCATAGCGGCATTAAGTGAACCAGTTTCGCTAATGGTTTTTAATAATTTCCATTTGCCGTCACCTAAAATTCCGTCATTTTTATTGGTTTCTAACCAAATTTTAAAATTTATCTTTAAATCGTTCATTTGTTATTATTTATCAAGTTATATAGTTGCCAACGATAAAATTATAATCTTCATATTGCAATAGTATAGAGCCGGAGGCAAGTACAGGTGCAATATGTTTGACTATAATATATTAGGGAGTTTTTTTCTTGTTGCTACAAAATTACGAAAAAGTTTATAAAATTAAATTTATTTAAAATCTGTATCCGATTTCAGCTTGTATAAATCTACCCGGACATAAACCACCTTTTTTGTCTATATATAACTTATTAAAAACGTTCTGGATTAGTAAATTCAAATAAAAACTCTTATAAATTTTGTATTGCAATTTAGTATCTACCGTAAAATATTTTTCTAATTTCAATGTGTTTAACTCATCAGCCCATTGTTCACCGATAAAATTTGAAGCTAAAAAAACAGAAAATTTATCTGATTTATAGCTTACACCTGCAAAGGCTTGGTGAAAAGGTGTTTCATTTAATTTTTTCCCCACTAAAATTTTGTCGTTATCAGTCTGTGATGCAATTTCTGTAATAATCGGATTAAAATATGCATAGTTTGCATAAATGAATAAATTCCTTAATACATTATATTTTGCAGTAATTTCATAACCAAAAATGTTTACCTTTCCGATATTTTTTCGTTGATATATAGCCGTTTCAAATGCTGTTTCTGGTTGTATCGTTATAAAATATTGAAAATCTCTACCTTGCGAAAATGATAATGAATGGTCTATTTGAAGTTTATCAAAAAATATTTGTGATAACCCAAGTTCATAATTAATCACGTTTTCCGGTATAAGATACGGATTAGCAATTTTAAAACCTTTATTTATTTTGCGTGAACTAACCATGTCATCTAATTTTGGTGGGGTAAAACCAGTTGAAACACTCACAAATGTCGAAATATTTCGATTTATCAAATATTTAACTCCTATTTTGGGGCTAAAACCATTCCAGTTTGAGTTTTTATACAATTCATGACTGTTATTTGGAATATTTGTTTCGCTTGTTGTTCCCTTAGCAAATAAATAACCTTCGTAAAAACAGGTTTTATCAAAACGAAAAGAAGCAGAAAAAATTAATTTATTAAGTGTCTTATATTCGGCTTGTGCAAATAATCCAAGATTAAACAAATTGCCGCCACGCTCAATATAATCGGTTGAGGTGTAATACTTATCTATTCCGTTTAATTTTCCGCTTTTAAAATCTGCACCAAAATTTATTTTAAATTTGTCATTAAATGGTTTTATTGCATTCGCTAAAAACATATAATCATAAGTTGTTTCCCAAACATCATAAAGTTTATACTTATCTCCTGTTTTATTTATTTTTTCTGTATGCTGTTTGTATAAATCATGATGAAACATTCCTTTAATGCTAATATGAAACGTATTTATTTCCTTCTCATAAGTTGCGGTAAACAAATTTGATAAATCTTTATAGTAACCACCGATAGGTTCATATATTTTAATACCATCGCCCCTGAAATCGGAGTAATAATTATAATTTAGTAGTATTGAATTTTTAGAATTGAATTGATATTTGTATTTAATTTCAACACCTCTCTCGTTTAAAAATAGCTTTTCTCTTGTAGTGTCTGTTTCGTTTTGTATGTAATAACCATCACCTTTTCTGTAAAACAAATTAGCAACCACATAATATCCTTTATCATTCTTAACATTGTTATAGGAAATGGTGTTTTTTAGAGCAAACGTATTAAATGATGCATAAGACATCGATGTATTAAAATGAAATCCCTCTGTTGGATCTTGAGTTTTTATATTTATGATTCCACTTATAGCGTTATTCCCAAATAGAGAAGAATTTGCTCCTTTAATTATTTCTATTTTATCGACTGAAGTTACGTTAAACAAATACCAATTGATACCACCACCTGCAAATTGATTTAAAGGCAGGTCATTATAAAGAACTAAAACGCGGTTTGAACCACTAAAACCACGCATCGTTGTGGTAGCATTTTTTGAAAATATACCGGAACTTCTGTTTACATAAACACCTGCTATTGTTTGTAATACGTTATCGATATTGGATTGTGGAAATTGAGTTAAAAAAGAACTATCAACAACTGCAACACTTGATGACATTTCATAATACTTAGAATTAATGCGGCTTGCAGTAATTGTAATTTCTTTCAATGAAATCAATTTTGTTGTGTCTTGTGCAATGATAGAATTATGAATAAAACATACAACAATTAAATAAAAAAATATTTTCATTTTTAATGATTTCAATCAACAGTGGCACAAACAATTGCACCACTGTTTGCAAGTTCTTACTTTTGAATTTTATAACTGATATTAATTGTTCCTGAATTTTCGTCGGATACAGCATTTATTTTTAAAATACCATATTTACCACTTTGTGTTTGAAATGCCCAAAATTGATTTGCTTGTAATGATTTTGCTTTTCTGCCACCATCAGAAAAAATGTGAGCAATAATTAAACTATCATTTTGACAATTAATAAATTCATCGTTTGTAATGTTAATAGGGTTCCTACTAAAATAAGTTGTATTTTTTGTAGTCCAGTTCTCGGGCGCTGTTGGTCCTGTATAAATTCCGGCAATATTTCCACCTGCTGACGAAAAACAATTCAATTCAGTAGAATTATAATAATATAAAATATCAATTAAAGATTGATGGTTAAAAGCACTATCTTGAGTATAAACATTGCCCGTTTCAACATCTAAAAATGAGCCGATTGTTGTATTGTTTTGTGCACCTATAGTAATATTATCAACAATGATAATATCATTGTAAGGACTTGATGTTTTAGTTATTCGTAAAGATTTTTCTGCAGATAATCCATCATAATTACGGATAATAATATCGATAGTGTCTATTTCGTTATTAGTTTTTGTTAATGTTACTTCTTTTTCTAAAGATGGTGCATTTAAACCGTAATTAAGAATAATTATATTATTCTGTTTGACTTCTAAATTTGTCAAATTACTTCCGTTATTGCTATTACAAATTATTTTAATTTTAAAACTTACACCAGAAGCAATAGCAGTATCCGAAAATACATAACCAGTTTCTTCGGATAAGTTCAGATTTGGATTTACCAATATTTTTTCTTCTTTTTTACATGAAAATGTGCATAATAATGCAACTACTACCAATAATAAATACAAATTTTTTCTCATATAATTAAAATTTAGTGTTATGAAATGTATTACACATCGCTGTACAAAAAAAATCGTAATCGAATGATATTTATTGTTTTACTATTTTTCGTTTTTTTATAGCATGATTAACACCAAAAGCAAACGCTGTTCCTAATGCCCCAAAAAGAAAATAAGTAATAAAAGGCAAAATAGGGCTTTTTAATAAAGATCCGTAAGGAAAACCGGTTAAAGACATTATAATTGTTCGCAAAGCTGGAATACTCATATATGCAATAGCACCAACTAAAATTGTAAACCCCAATTTAGCATTTTTAGTTTTAAAAACCATTGGCAAAATATCTGTTATTAACCCCGGAAACATAATAATTACAGGCATATAAGGGTCATTAAATCCCATGTTTGAAAATATTAGAATTGAATTACAACCTAATGAAAACAAAGAACCTGAAAATTTAGAATTATACATATATTTTCCCAAAAAAAGCAAAGCCATAAAAATAATTCCATGCCTGCCGGGTATTCCCAACGGAATTCTGAGTTTGGCATGTAATACAATAGCCAATGCCCCAAGTAAAAAAACAAGTAAAACTTTAACAACTTCAATTTCATACGCTTTCAGGAGCGATGCTGTAATTGTTGAATTTTTGTGTGTATCCATAATTTAAGTATTTATTGAATTAAAAAATTTTTTCGTAATTTGTTTAACCGAATTGTCTATTTCGGTTTTCAATTCTAAATAGGCATGTAACAGATTTAAACCATCATTTGTTAAATATGATAGTCCGCCATTTTCGCCCCCCCTTTCGCTTACAATTAACTTAAAACCAAGCTGTTTTTCCATAGAACGAATTTTATTCCATGCTGTTCGAAAAGTAATATTACATTCTCTTGCTGCTGCAACTAACGACTTTTCATTATGAATATGTTTTAATAATTCAAACGAACTCTCATTTATCAATTCGTTTTTGTTAATGTCGATAAGGCAAATTTTATAAGCTATAAAAGTATTGTAATATTTAGATCCTTTTTTACCTGCCATTTTACCGATAATAAATTAATTTCATAACGAGTTTAAAAAAATTAACTGCTTATTCTTTTAATAAATTCTTTATCCTCAACAACATAAGAGTATTTTTTATCATTACACTGTTTTACCAATAAAACCTGTTTACCATCTCTTAAAACCGGTCGCATCCATTCGCCAACAAAAATATTTTCATTTTCAATCACAAAGTTATTATTTTTTAAATCAAAAATCAAAAGTTTTGGAAAAATATTTTGTAATTCATTTATTGTGTAAATTCCATTAATTTCTCTGATTTCATACTCACCAAGCATTAAAAACCTTCCATCGTTTCCATAAGCTCGCAGCCCAATAGCTGCAAGTGAACCAATAATGCCTGTCTTTTTACCGGTTAGGCCTTCCAAAAAAATATTATGCTTTTGGGCAATGGAATAAGCGTCTTCCATGGTTAAAATTTTTATTTTGGCATTTTTGCCCCAATTCATAATATCATCGTTAATATGTAAAAAATTTGCAACACACAAACCTGCGTCTGAACCTTCTGCTGAATTTTTGATTAAAAATTCTCGTGTATATTCTATAACCTTATTTATGTTTTCAGTATCTATTTCTAAGCAAGCTGAACTATTATGCGAAGTATAGGGGATGTCTTTGTGAACATATAATTGATGCCTTGTAATTCCTATGGCTTTACAATATTTATTATCATTTAATTCTTGTGCCAATTGACGAACTCTAGACCCGGTTCCTTTGGTATCGATATTGTCTGTATCGTCTATTCCAATCAAATATTTCATATTTTTTGTTTTTATATTTGTTATAGTTTTGTGATTTATAGTGTATTATAATACAAAAAGTTACACTTTGGGGCACGATTTAATAATTGTAGGTTAAATTTCATGAAACGAATGGTTTTAATACAGAGAAAGAGGGTCAGGAACAAGATATGGCACAACGATTACAGCGAGAAAGTTCTCCACGCAAGCGTTTATCTATAAGTTCTTCAACTTCTTTTTTTAATGGCTCAATTAAGATTTGTTTTGTAATATCGCCGGCAAAAGCAAACATGAGCAACTGGCATGCTTCTTTGTGCGAAATGCCTCTTGAACGCAAGTAAAACATAGCATCATCGTCGAGTTTTCCGGTTGCTGAGCCATGGCTGCATTTAACGTCGTCGGCATAGATTTCGAGTTGAGGTTTTGAACGTACTTTTGCTGAAGGGTTGATAATAAGATTTTTGTTCGATTGATAAGCATTGGTTTTTTGAGCACCTTTTTCTACTAATATTTTACCTGAAAAAATTCCGGTAGCTTCATCGTCTAAAATGCCTTTAAATAGTTGGTTGCTATTGCATTGAGGAGAATGGTGACGAATAAATGTATTATAATCAATATGTTGATTTTTGTCGGCAAGCCAAAGTCCATTTATATTGCAATTAGCTTCGGATTCCATTAAATCAACCCATAAATTATTTCGAACGGTGCCTCCATGTAGGGTGATAAATACTGAATGAAACTCACTGCCTTTACTTTGGCGAATAAAATTATTGGTTAATTGAACAGAGTGATTATGAGCATTTTGCATCCTATAGAAGCTTAACTTAGCGTTATCTTTAAGAAAAACTTCCATGGTACCATTCATTATAAATGGGCTAGGATTTAAACTGTGATCGCAAATTAAGAGTTGATTATCTTCTTCGCTTTCGCTTATAATTAGATGTCGAGGATAAATTTGAATAGATTCATCGGCAACTACGATGTTTATTATTTGTATGGGTTTATCTAATTTTGCGCCACGGGGAATAAAAACAAAAAGCCCATCTTGCATTAATGCTTGGTTAATAGTATTGAGCTCATCTGTATAGGTTTCAGCAGCTTTACCGAAGTAGTTTAAAACCAATTCGGGATATTGGGTCATGGCTTCGAGCAAACTTCCTATAATAATTCCGTTGTTTTGTTTTCTTAGCTTAGGCTGCGACTTACTTTCGTAATACCAACCATTTGTAAGAATGATTAATTCTGTATCAAGACTGGGGACATCGCATTTAAATACATCGTCAATATTAATATTTTGTGAGGTAGTAAAAGGGGAGTAAAGGTATTTGCCTGTATAGTGTTGTTCGAGGCTGGTGTATTTATAATTTTCATTTTTTTTGTTCGGTAGTCCATGAGCAGTAAACATTTCAAAAGCTTCTTTACGCTTTGCAACGATAGGTTGTAAGCCTAAATCCCTCACGCTTTCCATTGCTTTCAGAATATTTTCATGGGCTATATTTTGAATAAGATTTGTTGACATAAACAGTTAGTTTTGAAATTCTTTCTTTATCCAGTCATATCCCTTTTCTTCGAGTTCGAGTGCCAGCTCTTTTCCGGCTGTTTTTACGATTTGTCCATTGTAAAGAACATGAATAACATCGGGAATAATATAGTCGAGCAGACGTTGATAATGTGTAATAACGATAGTTGCATTTTCGGGACGTTTAAGTTTATTCACTCCGTTGGCAACAATTCTCAATGCATCTATATCAAGTCCGCTGTCTGTTTCGTCTAAAATCGAAAGCTTGGGTTCGAGCATTGCCATTTGAAATATTTCGTTTTTCTTTTTTTCACCTCCCGAAAATCCCTCATTTACTGAACGATTGGTAAGCTGTGTGTCAATTTCAACCAATTCTTTCTTTTCACGCATATATTTTAAAAAATCGGATGACGAAAAAGGTGGCAGATTTCTATATTTTCGAATTTCATTTACTGCTGTTCGCATAAACGAAACCATGCTAACACCCGGAATTTCGACCGGATATTGAAATCCCAGAAAAATTCCCATTCGTGCACGTTCTTCGGGTGACAATTCTAATAAATTTTTACCCATAAAAAGAACTTCTCCGCCTGTTATTTCAACGTATTCGCGACCGGCAAGTACCGATGCAAGCGTGCTTTTACCCGAACCGTTTGGACCCATAATGGCATGAACTTCGCCGGGTTTTACTTCCAGATTAATCCCTTTTAAAATGGGTTTTCCGTTTATCTGGGCTCTTAGATTTTTTATCTTTAACATATTCTTAATTTAACTTATAATTATTAACATTTAACCGAAAAGGACACTAAGTTTACGCAAAGATTTCTGTATTCTTAGTTCTGATTTCTTAATTTTTTCTATTTCAAAATTCAACTTCATACTTTATTACTTTCAACTTTTTCCTTTATACTATAATATTATCCGACACTATTTTCTAACGAAATTTGTAAGAGTTTTTGAGCTTCAACGGCAAATTCCATGGGCAACTGATTTAATACTTCGCGTGCATAACCGTTAACGATTAATCCTACTGCGTCTTCTGTACTTATGCCACGCTGATTGCAATAGAAAATTTGATCTTCTCCTATGCGTGAGGTAGTTGCTTCGTGTTCGGCAATAGCAGTTTGATTGTCAATTTCAATGTAGGGGAAAGTGTGTGCACCACATTTATCGCTCATAAGCATTGAATCGCACTGTGTATAATTTCGGGCGTTTTCAGCATTTTTCATTATTTTTACCAAACCGCGGTAGCTGTTTTGGCTTTGTCCGGCAGAGATACCTTTTGAAATGATTCGGCTGCGCGTGTTTTTTCCAATGTGAATCATTTTCGTTCCGGTATCTGCTTGTTGGAAATTATTTGTAACAGCAACGGAGTAGAATTCTGCAACAGAATTATCTCCTTTTAATATACAGCTTGGGTATTTCCATGTAATAGCTGAACCTGTTTCGACTTGTGTCCACGAAATTTTTGCATTTTCTTCTTTGCAAATGCCTCGTTTTGTAACAAAGTTATAAATTCCGCCTTTGCCGTTTTTATCTCCCGGGTACCAATTCTGTACGGTTGAGTATTTTATTTCGGCATTTTTCATGGCAACTAATTCAACTACTGCAGCATGCAATTGATTTTCATCGCGCATGGGTGCTGTACATCCTTCTAAATAACTTACATATGCTTCTTCGTCGGCTATAATTAGTGTGCGTTCAAATTGACCGGTATTGGCCGCATTAATTCTAAAGTAAGTCGAAAGTTCCATTGGGCATCTTACACCTTTGGGAATATAAACAAACGAACCATCACTAAAAACAGCAGAATTTAATGCTGCAAAATAATTGTCGGTGTATGGGACGACCGAACCCAAATATTTTTTTACCAAATCAGGATGTTCGCGAATGGCCTCGCTCATGGAGCAAAAAATTATACCCAAATTGGCTAAATTTTCTTTGAAAGTAGTTTTTACCGAAACACTATCCATTACGGCATCTACAGCCACTCCCGAAAGTTGTTTTTGTTCTTCTAATGGTATGCCAAGCTTATCAAATGTTTTTTTTAGTTCAGGGTCAATTTCGTCTAGTGAAGCAATGTTCGCTTTTTGTTTAGGAGCCGAATAATAAATAATATCTTGATAATCTATTTGCGGTATGGTTAAGTGTGCCCATTTAGGCATTTCCATTTTTTTCCAATATTCAAATGCTTTTAAGCGCCATTCAAGCATAAAATCAGGTTCTCCTTTTATGGCAGATATTTTTTTTATTACTTCCTCATTTATCCCTTTAGCAAAAGCTTCTGATTCGATGTTTGTTACAAAACCATATTTGTATTCCGATTGGGTTAAGTCATTCAATAAATTTTCATTTTCCATATAATCGGGAAATATTTTTTGCAAATTTAATTAGAATATTTCTAAATAAAAACCACAAAGAAAAATATTCTGTTAAATAATTAAAAAAACAACGGCGATGTGTTTTATCTAATCATGATTCCCGAAGCCATTCGCCCGGTCATTCCTTTGTTGTTACGCGAAGAAAAGAAGAGATGTGGGTTGCAAATTGTACATAAGTTGGTTTGGGCAATGTTTTTATTTAAAATACCTTCGTTAGATAAAGATAATCGTATGGCGTTCCATAAGTCAATAGTAAAAGGAGGTGTAGTGGATGAGAAAAAATTGAGAGCAGCATTCCCATAAGCATCTAAAAAAGCATTATAAACGTCGTAACCAACATTATAACAGCAACTTCCGGCAGATGGTCCAATGGCAGCAACAATATTTTTAGCTTGAGAGCCAAGTGAAATCATTTTTTTTGCAGCTTTTGCCGAAATATGTTGTACAGTACCCCGCCATCCGGAATGAACAACTGCAGCGATTTTTTCAACGGGATCGTATAAAAAGACCGGAACACAATCGGCAGTTAGAACAACAGGGCAAATATTGGGTTGTGAAACTAAATAACCATCGTTGTCTTGAATGGCGGTGGGTTTATAAAAAACTCCTTTGCCTTTGTCTTCTATGGTTACGATTGAAATGTGGTCGCTGTGGGTTTGGCGAGAAAAAATCATATTTTCAATGGATATGTTCAATGCTTTAGCTATTGATTTTCTATTTTCAATAACATTGTTAGTAAAATCGGTTCGTACAAATCCCATATTCAAAGATGCTTGCGGGTGATTGCTAACACCTCCCATACGAAGCGAAGAAAAATGAACCAATTCGGGAAATTGTGATAAAATGGGAAATTCAACCCAAGCTATTCTCGCAAATCGTTTAATGACATATTGATTCATTCTTCAATAATTTCAATTTTTGCACCTAAACATTTTAAATCTTCCCAAAACGAAGGGTACGATTTATTTACACTTTCGGCGTTTGTAATTAACACTTGAGCAGTTGAGCCAACTGTCGCTAAAGCAGCAGCCATTGCTATACGATGATCGTTGTGTGAATCGATGGTTGCCGATAAAATGTTTTCCGGCGGACGTATATGAAGGCTATCGCCGTCTAAAGAAAATTTTGCTCCAAACTTACTAAATTCTTCTATGAATTTATCTAATCTATTGCTCTCCTTATAAATAAGGCGATTTGTGCCGGTGATAGTAGAAGTTGACGATGCATGTAGGCATAAAATCATCAGAGCCGGAAAAACATCCGGACAGTGCGTTATGTCTGCTTCTATGCCATTAATTTTTTGACGATTAACAAAATAGCGGTTTTTATATTGATAAGCGATATGATGTAATATTGCTTTGTCAGCCTGAAAACTTTGTGGATTTAAGTTTTTTATTTCAATATTTCCGGAAACAGCTCCGGCAGCAAAAAATAAAGCAGCGGAACTCCAGTCGCCTTCGGTTGAAATGTTAATTGGTTTAAACAGCTGTTTCCCGTTTATAGAATAGAAAGATAATTGTTGATTGGCTTCTATCGTAATACCGGCTTGTTTTAAGCACGATAAAGTTAATTGAATGTAAGGTAAACTGATAAGTTTGTTTAGTTTTATTTGGCTATTTTCTTTTAACAAAGGTAAAGCAAAGAGTAAGCCACTAATATTTTGTGAGGTTATGGGATGTTCAATGCTTATATGTTTACCTTTTATGGGTCCCTTTATAGTGATAGGTGGAAATTGATTTTGGGTAGTAATGTTTGCGCCCATTTCTTGTAAAACAGAAATAATTTCTCCGATAGGCCTATGTAATAATGATCCTTCTGCTTCAATTTTGAAGGTGCCGTTGTATTTGGCTAAGATTGGAATTAATAAACGCAAGCAAAGTGCTGATTCACCGGCATTAAATAGTTGAGATTGCGGCTCTTTGCGACCCCGTATTCGTATTTTTTCTTCTGATAAAAAAATATCTGCACCCCAGTCTTCAGCTATTTTAAGCATGGTATAGCTATCGTTGCACCAAGAAACATGGGTGATTTCGCTTTCTTCTTCGCATTGCATGGCTATAGCAATATACCGAATCAACTCGCTTTTTGATGCAGGCGCTTCCCAAATCCCTTGCAAATGAGGTATTTTGATTTTAATATTCATTTATAAGAGCTTTTTGCAGAGCATTAGTAAAATCGGACAATAAAATGTCTTCCACAACTGTATTCCCGATAGATTTAACAACCGGTATAGAAATCTTTTCTTCGCAACGTTTTTTGTCTTGCTTTAAAAAAGGTAAAAGTGGCTCAATCTTATTTTTTATTTTCTTTGTAATAAATGGCCTTAAAATTGATTTTGAAAGACTAAGAATTTGATGGTCTTCAATATAACCAAGTAATGCCAACGTTTCAAGTTCTAATACAATTCCGTTTGCAACAGCAGTTCCATGAGGTAATCCATAGGCTATTTCAATAGCATGTCCTACAGTATGTCCCATGTTTAATATTTTTCGTACATTTTTTTCTTCAGGATCTGATTTAATAATGCTAAGTTTAGTTGTTATGTTTTTGTAAATTAGTGCATTATCAATTTGTTTAAGACAAATATCCTGAATTTCTAAAAGTTGGTCGAGTAAGCTTTTGTTTAAAGTAAGAGCATGTTTTACAATTTCAGGAATGCCTTCTTTATAAATTTCTACAGGCAGCGTTTTTAAAAAAAGAGTATCAATTAATATGATTTCGGGATGATAAAAAGTACCGACACTATTTTTAACCGTTAGAAAATTAATAGCTGTTTTACCACCGATAGAAGCATCAACCATGGCCATAAGAGTTGTTGGTATTAAAGTTAGCTTACAGCCACGTTTCCATACAGATGCTGCCAAGGCTGCAATGTCGCAAGTTATTCCTCCTCCAATAGCTATGATGGTATAGCTTCTATCTACTTCATTATCATGGAAAAATGTTAAAATGTTTTCTAATGAAGTCAATGTTTTTCTTTTTTCGCTGGCATGAAAAACAAAAATTGGTTTTTGAAGATCGTTAAAAATAGTTTGGTAAAGTTGATACACATTCTTATCTACTATACATACTGTATTTATTGGCAACTTTGTTAAATAAGCCGAAAAAGAGCTAAAAATAATATGACAAGTACCTCTTGAATGATGATATGTGATGGGCTTAAGCATGTGTAATTTGGCTTAAAAAATTTACCATTTGCTTGATGGCCAATGTCCGATGGCTGATGGTGTTTTTAACGCAGAGAGGTAATTCGGCAAAAGTATGAATATCGCCTTCCGGAATAAAAACGGGGTCGTATCCAAATCCGTTGTTCCCTTTAGGTGATAAAGCGATGGTACCGCGAACAATGCCATTAAAAACATATTCAGTGTTATTTATGATAAGTACAATGCAACAACGAAATTGTGCCTTGCGATTTTCTATGCCCTCCATTTCTTTAAGAAGTTTTTTCATATTGGCAACGGCATTTCCTTCTTCTCCCGCAAAGCGGGCAGAATATACACCCGGAGCTCCGCCTAATGCTTCAACTTCAAGGCCTGTATCATCAGCAAAAACAGGACGTTTTACCTTATTAAATATTGTTTGTGCTTTTATGCGAGCATTTTCTTCTAATGTTGATCCCGTTTCGGGTATTTCATCTTTATAGTTAATGTCACTTAATGTATATAGTTTTAACGTAAGGGGTAAAAGCTGACGAATTTCTTCGGCTTTGTGTGCATTATGCGAAGCAAAAATCAACTCCATATTATTCCTTTATAAATTTATGCACAAAGGTATGTTTTTTTGTTTTTACTTGAAGTGCATACATTCCTTGAGAAAGGGAAGTGATATCAATATTTATTTTGTGCAATACATTTTGTAAGTAACGTTGATCCTGATAAACGGTTTTACCGGTAATATCAATAATCGAAAACAAAACGTTTTGCTCTTCATTTAATTGTAGCAACATATAGAGTTGATCGTTAGCCGGATTTGGGTATAGGTTTAATATTTGTTCTTCTTCGCTGAAACTTAGGCAATTTTCATTGTTATATAAATTAACTTCTTGTTGAGTACTTAAAATAGAACCATTTACACATAAATAGTTTGGCATACCAGACGCCGTTGGAATAATTCCATTAAATGTATAATAACGCTTTTCACCCGAAAAGAGGGTGTCATATACAATTTCTGAAACAAAAGTTTGCCCATCTACAATTAACGACAAAACCGGATTTTCGATGGGTAACGTTCCAACATTTGAAATGAGCGTATGAATGAAAATAAATGAAGCTTGTTTCGTGTAATTAACCGATTCAATTGCTAAATCGAGAAGATTGGGAACAACCAAAACCGTTTTGCTGACAGAGTCGATACATCCATGTATGCTTGTTTGAGTTAGCCAAACTCGGTATAAACCACTATCCTGAAATACATGTATTGGATTCGCTTGAGACGAAAAACTGCCATCACCAAAATTCCAATTGGAGGAGCCGAATTCTGAATGATTAATAAATTGAACGGTTAAGGGCAACGCACCGTAAGTTGGATTGAGGTCAAAATTTACGAAGGGCTTTGGATAAACAGTAATTGATTTGGAAATGGTATCGGTACAGCGTGTATTAGATTTTACAATAAGAGTAAAAGGTAAGTTGTTTAGTTCTGATGGAATATAGGTGGGATTTTGAAGCGATGAGAAATAATCATTATGTACATACCAATTCCATTCTGTTATCTGACCGTTTGTAATAGTCGAATGGTCTTGTAGCAGGATAGATTGACCAACGCATGCATTATCTACATTAAAATCAGCATTGGGTTTGCTCGAAACGGTAATAGATTGTTGTGTTGTGTCCATGCAACCATTCAAAGATTTGGTTATAAGTTCAACAGTGTAAATACCGGTTTGTTGATAAATATGGTTAGGATGTTGTGTATGTGAGGTGCCGCCATCACCAAATGACCACGTCCACTGCATAATGGGGTTAAAGTAATCGGTTTTGCTGGTATCGACAAAAAATGTCGGATTTAAATTACACGAAGGAGAAACGTCAAAACCAGCTATGGGGGAGGGTTTAATTTCAATATTTTGTGAAATACTATCGACACAATTCTGGTCGCTTTCGGCTATTAAAGTAACAAGATACGACCCCGGCTGCGAATAAACGTGAGTTGTATCGCTGTCAAAACTACTTGTTCCATCGCCCCAAATCCAGGTTAACCCGATAACATTGCCAATAGGTATAGAGGTATGGGAATCGAAATATGTTTCGTGTCCGCTACAAAGTCTTACGGCACTAAAAGAGGGATTGGGTAGGGGGAAAATGGAGATGTCTTGTTCGTTAGTCTGATAGCATCCCGATGAAGTTCCTACTACCAATTTAATAGTATAGTTACCGTAATCTGAAAATTGATATACAGGATGTTGCGTTATAATAGTATCGTTTTGAATAATCCACTGCCATGAAGAAACAGGAGAAGTATCTAATGAAACGGACTGGTCGGTAAAAAAGGTTTCTTGACCTTTACAAGTATGCGAAAAAGAAAAATTTGCAATAGGAGCTAAACCCATAATTGTAACAAATACGGAATCTTTTTGACGGCATTGGTTTATGTCTTGTACCTCAACGGAATACCATCCTGTTTGCGATACTACTGTATTGTTTGTATGGTCATTGGTTGGTTGCCAAATATATGATGAAATATTGTACGGTATTGATTCAATAGTAAGCAAATTGCCGGAACATAAGTTTGTACTATCATTGCCAAACAATGACCAAGAAGATAGGCTATCTACTTTAACATAGAACGAATCGATATTTGAACACGATTGCATATCGGTAATGGTGATATAATACCATCCTTCGTCTTTTACGTGGGTATAGTTTTTGAATCCTCCATTACTCCATTGGTAATCAACTAAATTGCCTAAAGATGAAGTAATAAGGACCGAATCGCCAATGCAAACAAAAACGGTATCAGGAATATTGGTCGAGGGGAATGTTACAACTATGGAATCTTTACTCGTTCTGCCAAAGATGTCAGTAGCCGTAACGATGTATTTACCACCTTGTTGAACAATCAACGTGTCATTTGTTCCCCCTGTACTCCACTGATAAGAAGTAAAATAACCTTTCGGTACAATAGCAAACGGACAGAATGAAGTAAGAATGGTATCGGCAGGAAGAAGAACCGGCGGAGCGTATTTGTCCATAAGGTATTGTTCGATGAGATTATGTTGTTGTTCTGTCAAAGATTTATCATACATAATAATTTCAGCTATCGATCCATTTAAGAAAACTACAGGAGGAATTGTACCGTTTGAATTATTATAAGCACCTATTAAAAAATCATAACTTGAGGTCATATCAAAAGAACCATCTATAGAAATTTGATTTGTTTCAGAACTATTCTTTTGCCCTATAATCTTATTTGCAGAATTTTTTATTATAAATGACCAGAGATTAAATTGATTATTCGATGAAAATGCTAAATTACTAGTATTATTATCATGATATAGAAAGACATCGTTATCGTTATTAAAAAATAATGAATATCGAGATGATGCTCCTCCATATAAACTTTTTGCAATAACACATCCATTAGGAGAATTGGTTTTAGCTACGATAAAAATACTTGTTCCTTGTTGTGTCAAATTCAAAATATTTCCTCCAAATAAATAATCGTTTATTCCATCAAAAGTAATAACAGGCTTATTATTTAGACTTTCTGCAATTTCCATTCTTGGTCTAAACTGATGATTGCTTTGTATAAAATCATATTGATTAGGCGAAAAATCTTTCCAAATTTTAATCAAATTTAATGAATCTATAATACCCTTATCTGCTGAAAGAGATAATTTAACATTTGTTTCACTAAATTCATTAAACCTTGTAAAATGATGTGTATTAGAAACAATAGAATCGTTGCATTCGTTATATGTCCAAACTCTCCAATATAAAGTATCATTTATGGGTAAAAGATTAACTTTTTGATTATGTAAACTTGACTTTAAACTTCTATAGATTGTTTGTCCAAAATTATAATCATCACTTATTTCTATTAAAGAAAGTTGATTAAAACTATTCCAGGAAAATAAAATAGTATCTTCAATAATGTTTAATCCATCATTAGGGAAATTAATAATTGCTTTTATTGGCTGTTGTGTTTGTGTCAATATAACTTGTAAAGTAGAATCACTACAACCGTGCGCTGATATAACTTTATTCATAACTATTAAACTGCTTTGATTGAAAGAATCATGTATAGTTTTTCCTGTATAGCTCTGGCCATTTACATTCCATAAAAATGAGTATATGCTATCCAAACAAAAAACATTACTTGTAAATACAGTATTTTGCCCATTACATCCTACGCTATAATCAAAATTAACTTTTGGTGTATCGTATATAGTATCTGTAGAATAAGCAAAAGCATTGCATGTATTAGAATCAACTACGTGTAAAAAAGTATGATAAATACCAGGATTAGTGTACAAATGCTGAACATTTTGTCCGTTATAAAAAATTGAATCCTGTATAATCCAACTCCATTGAGCTATTGCACCTGTTGATATTCCTTGATATAAAATATTTTGCCTACTGCATTGCAAAGACAATATAATTGAGGGTTGTGGCTTTTGCCCTTTAATATGAACAAAACAACTATCAACCAATTTACATCCCCTACTGTTGGTGATTGTTACAGAATACCAAGCTTGTTGTGAGGGCAAAATAAACGAAGTGTTTTCGCCTGTCGACCAATAATATGATAAAGCTTCTGAATGATAACCAAACAAAGTATCGCCCAGACAAATAGAAATAGTATCCGGTAAAACATTTTCGTATTGAAAAGGATCATACTGAACAAAAATTGTATCTGAAAAATATGTACAACCATGCTGATCAGTAATATAAATATAATATTTTCCAGGAGAATAAACTGTATAATTGGGCAATGTATCTCCATTTTGCCATAAAAAATTAAATTCTGGATAAGTTAAGCCAGTTTGTAAAATAACACTATCATTTTCACATAAAAACTGAATATGCTCCAAATTATTTTCCGGAAATTGTACATAAATGCTATCCGAACTTTGTCGCCCAAAAATATCGGTAACTGTAACACTAAATAGTCCAAAATGGTTCACTACCAACGAGTCATTTGTTGAATTATCATTCCAAGTATAAGAGGTATAATAACCATCAGGTTTAATTACATAAGGACAAAACGAAGTTAATATAGTATCATTAGGTAATTTAACTGGTGGAGCATATTTATCCATTATGTATTTTTCAATTGCATTTCTTGTTATTTTATTTAGATTTTTATTGATAAACACAATTTCAGCTATTTCACCATTTAAAAACAATATTGGAGGAATTGTTCCAGACCCATTATTATAGGCTCCTATTAAAAAATTATATGGTGATGTCATGTCGAAAGATCCATTAAATGAAGTACTGTCTATAGGCACTCCATTTTTTCGAACGATTATTTTATTTTCTGAATTTTTAATTTCCAGGGTCCATAGATAATAAATGTTAGTTATTGGATAAGAAATGAGGTGAGAATTATTTTCATGAAACAAGAATTCAAAATTATTATTTTCGACTAATAATGAATAACGCGATGAAACGCCTCCAGCCAAACTTTTCGCTAAAAAAGAACCTATAGAATTATTAATTTTTGAAAGCAAAAAAATGGTTGTTCCTTGATTTGTTAACGAAAGAATATCTCCACCATCAAAGTAATCGTTATTCCCATCAAATACTAAAACTGGTTTACCATAAGCAGATCCATACAATGGACGAGCTGAAGAATCATTTTGAACAAAAATAAATTGATTAGGTGATAAATCATTCCATTGTTTTACATGGCCTCCTAAATCTAAAACAAAACCGGAATCTGCACGTAACCAAAGCGAAAGCTGTAAAATAGAGTCGATCTGTGCTAACGTACTTAAATTAGTTAAAAGCAGAAATAAAATAAATATCTTGCTTATGTGTTTTTTTTTATCCATATTTGTATCAAAAATACATAATTTCATTTAGATTTAAACATGGAGATAGAAATTAAGCCGGCAAAATTATTTTATTACGATTTTAAGGAGTTATACGAATTTCGCGATACTTTGTTTTTTTTGACGTGGAAAGATATAAAAATCAAATATAAACAAGCGGCATTAGGCTTTCTTTGGGCTATTCTTCAGCCGGCGTTAATGATGTCTGTTTTTATTGTCTTTCGTAAGGTGATTTTTATATGGACAGGAGAATCAGATGTCCCTTATCCGCTTTTTGTGCTTTCCGGTATTCTGTTTTGGAATTTATTTTCGGGAGCAGTAACTCAATCGTCCAATAGTATTGTTAATCATGCTCACATTATTAAAAAAATATATTTTCCACGTGTCTTTTTCCCGGTAAGTGCAGTGTTGGTAAGTCTTTTTGATTTTTTTATGGGATTAATTGTCTATATTCCGGTCATGATTTATTATAAAGAGTATCCTTCTTTTTGGACTATAGCGATATTACCAGCTTGCATTGTTTTAACTATTTTAGTTGCAATGGGAGTTGGCTCATTTTTTTCAGCGTTGAATGTAAAATACCGAGACGTAAAATATATCATTCCTTTTGCCATTCAATTGCTTTTCTTTATTTCACCCGTATTTTACTCACATTCATTTATTACAAATAAATATTTAATGTTGTTTTATTATGTAAATCCGATAACCGGTATTTTAGAATTGATTCGGTTCGGATTATTCGGGATGCCTATAAATGTTTATGGATTAATTATTAGTTGTGGAAGCATTCTTTTATCTTTTATAACAGGAATGCTGTTTTTTCGTCGTTTTGAAACTACTTTTGCCGATATAGCCTAAGTTGCTTGATATGAAACCGATAATAGAAGTTGAAGGACTAACAAAAGTTTTTAAATTAGGAAGTACACATGATTCTTATTTAACATTGCGAGATACGATTAGGCAATGGTTTCATCCGGCTAATCATAATGATGAAAAACGATATGTTAAAGCATTAGACAATGTGAGTTTTTCGGTTCATCCCGGTGAAAAAATAGGTGTGATTGGTAAAAATGGTGCAGGAAAAAGTACGTTATTGAAAATTTTATCGCGAATAACTCCACCGACTGGTGGTAGAGCAATATTAAGAGGGAAGGTGGCAAGTTTACTCGAAGTGGGAACGGGGTTTCATGGAGAACTAACCGGAAGAGAAAATATTTTTCTCAACGGTGCAATATTGGGAATGAAGAGAAATGAAATTAAAAAGAAATTAGACGAAATCGTTTATTTTTCAGGTGTTGAGCGATTTTTAGACACTCCGTTAAAACATTATTCATCGGGAATGCAGGTGCGCCTTGCCTTTGCTGTTGCGGCAAATCTTGATTCTGAAATATTATTGGTCGATGAAGTTTTAGCCGTTGGTGATGCCGAATTTCAGAAGAAAAGCCTTGGAAAAATGGATGAAATTTCAAACTCAGGTAGAACCATTTTTTTTGTTAGCCATAATATGACTGCAATAAAGTCACTTTGTAACAGTTCGGTAGTACTTAATCAAGGGAAAATCGAATATGTTGGTAAAACTGAAGATGCTATTAGTTTTTATATAAACGAAAAAACCGAAAATTATAATCAGATAAAAAGAACCGATCCTTATGGACATTGTTATTTTAAATCAATTTATGTAAAGGCCAAAAATAAAAAACTTGAAGAGCCGATTGAATTGAACGACTCTATAGAAATTACTACAGAAATTGAAATATACCAAATCCCTTCTGAGAAGTTTCATATAACCTACAGTATTAATAATGCTTTAAACGATACTTTGTTTACCGTTACTCATTGGACACAAAAAATACCTTTAAAAAAAGGTAATAATAAAGTAACTTGTATAATTCCAGAAAATTTTTTAAACATAGGAACCTATACATTAAATTTGTATTTAATATCTAATTTTGAAACATTGTTTTCGTTTCCTTCAATATTAAAATTTATAATTAATGAAGGCAAAGAAGATTTAGGAAATTGGTTTGGTAAAGAACCGGGATACATTTTAACATCTTTTAATTGGAATATTTTAAATGATTAACTTATTAAAAAAAATAATCCGTATTAAAAAAGTTAATGAGTATTGTCCTGTTTGCAATATAAATACAACTTTTAATCAACTGCCTGCATTTTATTTTAAAAAATTACAACAATATCGATTTGAATACTCAATATTTAATTTTGAAACGTTTAATGTATATCAATACTCCTGTTCTCGATGCGGAGCTTCTGATAGAGAACGATTAATTGTCTTATTCTTAAAACAATATTTTGACCCCCATAAAATTTTGCAAGTTTTAGATATTGGTATTACTTCTAAGCAAATAGAAAGTTTTTTTAAAAAAAATTTTGCATCTTCAACTTACTTAACATTAGATAAATATAATTCTGATGCTAATTATCAACTTGATGTTGAAAATATGTCAGAAATTAACGATAATAGTTTTGATCTAATTATTTGTTCTCACGTTTTAGAACATATTCCTAACCCTTTTAATGCAGTTAACGAAATTTATAGAATTTTAAAAAAACAAGGACAAGCTATTATATTAGTCCCTATTTTATTGTCTATAGATAAAACAATTGAAAATCCATCTTATAATACAGATGAATTAAGATGGAAATATTATGGTCAAAACGACCATTTACGTTTATTTTCAAAAAAAGATTTTTTGTCTTTGATAAAAAGTGTACCTTTTGAAATAAAAGAGCTTGGTATTGATTATTTTGGAGCAGATTCCTTTAATATTTGTGGTTTAACAGAAACTTCAACGTTATATTTGTGTACAAAAAATGAACAATAATCCCATTTATGTTACCCGGCCATTTCTTCCTCCAATGGAAGAATTCAATGAATATTTAAAACAAATCTGGGAGTCGAAATGGCTTACCAACAATGGGCAATTTCATCAAGAGCTGGAAAAAGCACTATGCGATTATCTTGGTGTAAAATATATTTCTTTATTTGCTAATGGAACATTAGCTTTAATCACTGCTTTGCAGACTTTAAAAATTACTGGTGAAGTTATTACTACTCCTTATAGTTTTGTTGCTACTACTCACGCATTGTGGTGGAATAACATCAAACCTGTTTTTGTTGATATAGATCCTCTAACCTGCAATATTGATCCAGAAAAAATTGAAGCAGCCATCACTCCTAAAACTACTGCCATTCTTGCTGTTCATGTTTACGGCAATCCCTGTAATATACACCGAATACAGGAAATTGCAAACACTTATGGATTAAAAGTTATCTACGATGCTGCTCATGCTTTTGGAGTAAAAATTAATGGCCAATCGGTTTTAAACTTTGGCGATTTATCTGTGCTTAGTTTCCATGCCACAAAAATTTATCATACTTTCGAAGGAGGAGCTATTGTTTGTCACGACGAAATTACCAAACAACGTATCGATTTTCTTAAAAACTTTGGCTTTGCTAATGAAACTACCGTTGTTGCTCCCGGTATTAATGCAAAAATGAACGAAGTTCAAGCTGCAATGGGTTTGCTTCAGCTTAAATATATAGATGACAATATAGAAAAATGTAAGCAAATTGTAGAATTATACAGAAAGAAGTTAAAGAAAGTTGTCGGAATAAGGCTTTTAGATGAAATGCCGGGCACTGGCTACAATTATTCATATTTTCCGATTTTTATTAATGAAGAATACTGTAAAACACGCGATGAACTATATGAACAATTCAGAAAAAACAACATATTTGCACGTAGATACTTTTATCCTTTAATAAGCCAGTTCCCGACTTATAGAGGTTTAGATTCAGCAAAATCAGGCAAAATGCCCGTGTCTGAAAAAATAACCCGTGAAGTAATTTGTTTACCTGTATACAGCAGCTTGAATAATTCTGATGTTAATATGGTCTTAAAAATTATTTAATTATGAAGTCTTCGTTTTATACCGAAAGTCAAATACATAAAATGGGCTTTAAATCTGTTGGAAAAAATGTTTTAATCAGTAAAAAAGCCAGCTTCTATTCTCTTGAAACAATAACTATAGGTAGCAACGTTAGAATTGATGATTTCTGTATATTATCAGGCAATATTACTATTGGTAATTATGTTCATATTTCAGCATATTGTGCATTATACGGCTCTATGGGCATTGTTATTGGTGATTTTTCGGGGCTTTCTCCAAGAACAACCATTTTTAGCGCTACAGATGATTTTTCCGGTGATTTTTTAATTGGTCCTATGATAGACAAGAATTATACAAATGTTACAGGGGGCACTGTTTTAATAGAAAAATATACACAAATAGGATCTAATTCAATTATACTCCCTAATGTAAAAATAGGGGAAGGGGTTGCCGTTGGCGCCCTGTCTTTAATAACCCGATCATTAGCCCCCTGGTGTATATATGCCGGTATTCCCGCAAAATACATAAAAAAAAGAAAAAAAACACTTCTGAAAAGAGTTAATATTTTATTGAATAATAAGAATAAATAATTTAATGTACAACATAAATCAATTAGTGTCGGTAACAATGATTACCTATAATCATGATAAATACATTTCAGATGCCATTGAGGGAATTTTATTGCAAAAAACCACATTTCCCGTTGAATTGATAATTGGCGAAGATTGCAGTACCGACAACACCCGTTCCATTTGTATAGAATATCAGCAAAAATATCCTGAGCGAATCCGCTTGTTTTTGTCTGACAGAAATTTGGGCATGTTGCCCAACTTTGTTAATACACTTAATGCCTGTAAAGGTAAATATACATGTATTTGCGAAGGTGATGATTATTGGACTGACCCCTATAAATTGCAAACACAGGTAGATTTTTTAGAAGCCAACCCGGAATACATTGCCTGCTGCCATAATGTGATGGTAAAGAACGAAATTGAAAATAATTTATATCAGATGTGGCCATGGGAATATGATCGTGATTTTACTGTTGAAGATATTGCAGAAGGAAACAAAATATCTACTCTTTCAATTGTATTCAGAAATAAAAAAGAAATAATAGAAAAATTATCTGCCTTTATTGATAAACACCCCGATACACCGGTAGGTGATTATGTGTTAAACCTTTTTTTGGCCCAAAAAGGAAAAATACGATATTTTCATAACATTATGGGAATATACAGAATACATATAAACAGCAACCATTCTTCAATAGTAACCAACTATCAGAAATATTCTGACCTTTTAAAAAAATGGATAAATATGTTATTTAACCTTATGGATTATTCTGACAAGAATACTGTTAAACACCTTAAATTACAATTTTTAAATAAAACCGACGAAGTTCTATTCCTTGATTATAAAAATAAAAACACAAAAGAAGCATTACGAATGTCTTTTATTCTGCTTAAATATATTATATACCATGATAAAAGTAAAATAAGACTGTTGTTTTCAATTTTTTACAGAACCATAACTTCCTTATTTTTAGTTAAAAAATAGATTAAATGGTCTCCATCATCATCTTCAAATATTACACGTTTGAACTTACAAACCTTTGCATTAATTCTTTTTAGGTTTTGTTATTTATATAAACAAAGGGTGTTGCTAATATAGTATAGATTTATTACATTTGCGAAATCAAATTATATAAATTATATGGAATGTCCCAAATGTAAATCAAAAACATCAGTAAAAGACGGAATAGTAAAAGGAAGACAAAGATATTTATGTAAAGAATGTAAGTATAGATATACTGTAGAGTATAGGGGTAAGCACAATAGTTTTAAAAAACTAGCTTTACAACTTTACTTAGAAGGCTTAGGATTCAGAAGTATATCACGCATCTTAAAAGTGAGCAATGTAACTGTTTTAAATTGGATCAAATCGTTTGGTAAGCAAATAAAAGAATATAAAAGAGTGGAAGGAAATCTGGAAATAATAGAAATGGATGAATTACATACCTATATTGGCGAAAAAAAAACTATTGCTGAATCTGGGTTTCTGTTGATCGGATTGGGCGTAAATTCATCGACTTCACTCTTGGTACAAGGGGAACTGAAACCGGAATAAGATTATTTGCAAAAGTATTTACCCAAAACAAAACGGCAAAATATATGACAGACTATTAGAAAGCATATTCAGAAATAATTCCTCAAAGAATGCATATTCAATCAAAGGAAAAAACTTACACAGTTGAAGGATATAATAGCCTATTAAGACATTATTTAGCAAGGTTAAGAAGAAAAACAAAGTGTTATACAAAACTATTGAAATGCTTTGGTATTCCTTGAAACTTTTATTTTATAAGCATAATTATGGAATA
>ENA-UOWE01001440-UOWE01001440.1-activated-sludge-metagenome-genome-assembly--contig:-NODE-1440-length-29315-cov-21.251094_pt1 | contig 29315 bp, 27 predicted proteins | sample MGYA00249841_ERZ761562 | MGnify/ENA primary metagenome ERZ761562 (study PRJEB28883, sample SAMN05720200) | activated sludge metagenome | isolation source: Anaerobic digester | place: Japan...
GAGCTAACCATAGGACTAACACTGGCTGGCGGAGGTACAACAGGAGGTCTATCATCATGACCTTCTTCAAAACTATCCGGGGTTATCTGGTTGGTGTCGTTTATGGGGGACAGCTCCTTATAATCTTCCTTAACACTACCGGGGGTTATCTGGCTGCTATTTCCAGTATTAGTTATATTACTTAAAGCAGCTTGAGTATTAAGAGGGCGGCTCATTAATCCCAATAACGCTAAAAACATCAGCCAAACAAATAGCTTGCTATACTTTACTATATTGAGGCGGTGCTTCATAACTAATTTATCTTATTAAGATATTATAGCAAAAGCAATAGGTAAAGTCTAACATATTGTATATTATTGGTTTTTATTAAATTTTTGTTATAATATTTAGAGGTTTTATTTATTAATTATGACATAATATGCGGCGAATGGCGAAGTGGTTTATTTTTATTGGTTTAATGGTTTTAGCGTGTGCCATGATCATTTCTAGATTTTTACTACAACCCAGTAAAAATCAGACAGCAACCTCCACGGCAACATCCTCTATTATTTATTTTGCCTATGGTTCTAATTTAAGCAACAATAATATGTATAGCCGATGCGGGTCCGACATTGAAACGCTTGGCCCGGCTAAATTATCGGATTATGATTTGACGTTTGATAAACGAGGTTATGCTAATATAATTCCTTATTCTGGTAAATATGTCTGGGGATTGGTGTGGAGAATAGACGAAGATTGCCTTAAGGCGTTAGATATATATGAAGGTTATCCGACATTATATGGACGGCAGACTGTTACGGTGAAATTGGGGCAAGACAATATCACTGCTTTAGTTTACATAGAGCCACCCGAACAGTCCGGGGGACAGCCAGATCGTACCTATTTAGAAAGGAAGGTTATACCTGGAGCCAAAGAGCATAATTTACCGTCAGAGTGGATTAATAAATTAGAGAGTTATTATAAGTAAGCGCTTTGAATATATTGCTGTAGCATTCTTTCCGAATTAAAAAATGAGGCATTAATGGCAATAGTATAACGCATGGTTTCTCGCCAATTATCAGGAGAGTGATAATAGCGAGGCAATATTCTAGTTCCTAGTTTATTATAGAGATTGTCAGCGTCTTGTTTATTAAGCTGCTTAGGATCTAGGGTGTTACGACGTCCTCCAATAGCCCAGCCAGTTTTACGATTAACAAATCCTTCTATCCACCAGCCGTCGAGAGTACTAAAATGTGGTACGCCATTATGAGCCGCCTTCATCCCGCTAGTGCCAGAGGCTTCATTAGGGGGGAGGGGGGTGTTAAGCCAGACATCTACCCCAGCAGTCATTAGCTTGGCAATATTCATATCATAATTTTCTAAAAAGACAATTTTAATTTCTTTTTTATATTGTTCTTTAATTTTTATAATATCTTTTATAAGTTCTTTGCCATTGTCATCGTCTGGATGAGCTTTGCCGGCATAGACTATTTGGATAGGACCGGCAGTACGATGGATTCTCAATAATTCATTCATATCATAAAATAGTAAAGTAGATCGTTTATAGCCAGTAAACCGGCGAGCAAATCCTAGAGTAAAAACATCTAACTCAAGTTTAATACCCTGTTTTTTATAGATGTAATTAAGAAGTCGGGCCTTAGCTTGCTGGTGGGCTTCCCATATTTCTGAAGTAGGAATACTAAAGACATTGCGCAAGGATAGACTGCACTCTCGCCAGGTGGGGATGTATTTATTAAACAATTTTTGGAATTCTGGCGCAGTCCAGGTTGCTGAATGCACTCCGTTAGTGATGGAATAAATACAATAGCCAGGAAATAATTTTTTAGATATTTCTTGGTGGCTGCGAGCCACCCCATTCACATAAGAGCTAAAATAGAGAGCTAGCTGGGTCATATTAAGTTCATCATTTTTAAATAATTTGGGAATATGGGGCAAATCACATTGTAAAGTTTTTGCTAAATCGAGAGGAAAGACATCGTGGCCAGCCTTGGTAGGAGTGTGGGTAGTAAAGACACATTTACGGCGCACTTCTTTAATTTTAGCATCTTTGCTTTTTGCTAATGATTGCTGAAATAGTTCTATTGTTGCTAGCGCAGTATGACCTTCATTGAGATGATATTTTTGGATATTATGATATCCCAGCTCGGATAATATTTTTACACCGCCTCGGCCTAAAATAATCTCTTGCATTAGACGATATGTAGGTTCAACGCCATAAAGCCAGCTATTAAGACAACGATATTTTGTTTTGTTGCCGGCGATGTTGGTGTCTAAAAAGTATATCGGGATATAATAATTACTATATCCCTTGATTAGATATTCCCAGGCGCGGATTTTTACTATATCCTCACCAATTTTTACCTGGGTGACCGCTCTTGTTTTTTTAAGATAGCGATAATTAAATTTATCCGGCAGTTCTATTTGTTCACCCTCACGATTAATTTTTTGTTTAAAATAACCATAGCGGTTTAAGAGAGTAATACCGACCATGGGTATTTTTAAATCAGCAGCTGACTTGAGAGTGTCGCCAGCTAAAACGCCCAATCCACCAGCATAGCTTTTAATTTGGTTGTTGATGGCTATTTCCATGCTGAAATAGGCGATTTTGGTAGAGTCTTTGTCAATAGAAATCATATATTTTATTTAAAATTTGTTTTCCCATCATAGCACATTTTACAACTCATTTAAAATTGTTTATGATATAACTATAATAAATTAAATTTATTTTAAAATTATTTTATGTCCTCTAATAAACGTAAGACAGCTTTAATTACTGGAGCTGGTCAAGGCATTGGACGCGGTATCGCCGTTAGATTAGCTCGTGATGGTTATAATATTGCCATTGCCGATATTAATTTAAATAATTTAGCCGAAGCAGCCCAGGAAATTAGTGCTTTAGGTGTTAGAGTCTTAAAAATTGAGGCTGATGTTTCTAACGCCCACGATGTTCAACATATGATTCAAGCCACAGTAGATGAGTTTGACTCTCTTGATGTTTTAGTTAATAATGCCGGCATTTATCCTTTTACTCCGTTTATGGACATAACTGAAGAACAATGGGATAAAGTGATAGCTGTAAATTTAAAAAGTGTATTTTTATGTTCCCAGGCAGCAGCACGAATTATGCCAGATGGCAGTCGCATCATTATGACCTCATCTGTTGCTTCAATGCTTGGTTTTTCGGGGCTAGTCCATTATTGTGCCTCTAAGGGTGGCATTAATGGTTTAGTTAGGGCCTTGGCCCTAGAGTTAGCCCCACGTCAGATTACCGTTAACGCCGTTGCTCCGGGAAGTATTATAACTCCAGGTACTAGCAACATCGACGAAGGATCTCAAAAGGCTACTATGGCTAAGATACCCTTGGGACGGTTAGGCAAGCCACAAGATATTGCGGCGGCTGTTGCTTTTCTAGCCTCTGAAGGAGCGGGTTATATCACTGGTCAAGTTTTGGTAGTAGATGGTGGCTGGACCATACAAAGTTAGCGCCACCTTGTTTTTCTTAGATGTTGGTGTATTATACACATAGATTGTGATGTAATAATAAAGATTACTATGAATTATGATCGTATTTGGCAAAAGATAATTACTCCTGGCGAGAAGATTGAATATCAATTTTCTATTGGCAATCGTTACCTTTTTCTTTGTTGGTTATTATGGTTGCTGATTAGTATTGGATCAATTGTTGTTTATCAGTCGCCGCTGGTGCCGTCTTTATTATTTTTGGGAGCTACCTTCTTTTATGGTTTTTATTTTAAAATAGCCAATGCCTATGCCTTTACAGACCATCGGGTGTTAGCACATCGCGGCTGGCTATCTACTAATTTGGTAAGTATTGATTATAGTAAGATTACCAATGTTACTGTGGAGGAGCCATTTTTTACTAAAATTTTTACCGGCACAGGTTCTCTAACTATTTCCACGGCTGGTTCTATTGATGGCGGGGTCCAGTTGAAGCACGTGGCAAAGCCTTATCAATTAAAAAAAATTTTAGACAACTTAATGACAAAATATCAAACTGGTAGTGCTGGTGAATAAACAATTATTGTAATTTATGAAATTTATTGACATCAAAAGTTTATATCGCGAGACCAATAAGTATTTAGATCAAATTATTAGTGTGGCCGGCTGGGTCAGAACTGTGCGCCTGTCTAAAGATTTTGGTTTTATTGAGCTTAATGACGGAACATTTTTAAAAAATCTACAAATTGTCTTTGACAGACAGTTAAATAATTTTTCAGAGATAGAGAAGTTAAGTCTAGGATCAGCCATTAGGGTGGAGGGGCAATTAGTTAAATCGCCAGCTCCGCTTCAACCCTTTGAGCTTAGGGCTAACAATATTAAGGTTCTTGGACCATCAGATAATAGCTACCCGCTTCAAAAGAAAAAGCATAGTTTGGAATTTTTAAGAGATATAGCTCATTTAAGAGTAAGAAGCACGACATTTTCTTCGGTTTTTCGAGTACGTTCAGTGTTAAGTTTAGCTATTCATCAATTTTTTCAAGAACGCGGTTTTAGTTATGTCCATACTCCTATTATTTCTAGTAGCGACTGTGAAGGAGCGGGTGAGATGTTTACGATAACTACTATGGATTTAGCGCAGCCTATTGTAAAAACACCCACTGGACAGGTTGATTATAGCCGTGATTTTTTTGGTCAAAAAGTAGGTTTGACAGTTAGCGGTCAGTTGGAGGCTGAGGCCCTTATTTTTGGACTTAATCGGGTTTATACTTTTGGTCCAACCTTTCGAGCTGAAAATTCTAATACTACGCGGCATGCTTGTGAATTTTGGATGATAGAGCCAGAGATGGCTTTTGCTGATTTAGTAGATATTATGGATTTAGCCGAAGAGATGGTTAGATATTTAATAAGTTATATATTAGAGATTTTACCAGAAGAGATAGACTTTTTTAATCATTCTACTGATAATACTTTGTTGGAGCGTTTGCAGAAGACCGTTAAGGCTGATTTTATTAGATTATCATATAGCGAGGCCATTGATTTGTTATTAAAGAGTAAACAACATTTTCAATATCCAGTAAGCTGGGGGGTAGACCTGCAGACTGAGCATGAGCGTTATATTACTGAAAAGATTTTTGGTCAGCCAGTTTTTTTGACGGATTACCCCAAAGACATTAAGGCCTTTTATATGCGCCAGAATGATGATGGCCAGACAGTAGCGGCAGTTGATTTATTGGTGCCAGGCATTGGAGAAATTATTGGCGGAAGTCAGAGAGAAGAACGCTGGACGTTATTAGAAAAACGACTTGATGATTTAAAGATAAATAAAAAAGATTACGAGTGGTATTTAGATCTAAGAAGGTTTGGCTCCATTCAGCATGCTGGTTTTGGCTTAGGCTTTGAGAGATTTATAATGTATCTGACGGGGATAGCTAATATTCGTGATGTTATTCCTTTCCCACGCACCCCCAAGAACGCTAAATTCTAAGTATGAAAAAAACAATTTTTTATTTCATCCTTTGTCTGATTATAGTAAGTGGTTTAATAATTTTATTTGTTAAATTTAATGTTTTATTTAAATCCCAGGAAACCAATTTTACTGTTGAGCCCAATACACCCGTCGATGTGTCGGACCTTATTATAGTAGATAGGCCACAAGCAGGAGAGATTATAGAAAACCCAGTAACTATTAGTGGCCGAGCTCGTGGTTCTTGGTTTTTTGAGGGCTCTTTCCCCATAAAAATTGTTGACGTTAGCGGTGAGTTATTGGGAGAAGGTATCGCCGAAGCTCAATCTAGTTGGATGACCAATGATTTTGTAGTTTTTAGGGCAGCTATTAGTTTCAAGTCACCAGCCACTAGTTCTGGATTTATTATTTTACACAATGACAATCCTTCTGGCCTGCCAGATAAAGATAAAGAATTAAAAATTCCTATCGTATTTTCTAGTACCTCGTCAGAAAGCACAGTGCGCACTGTTAAGTTTTTCTATTACGATAGCCGATTAGATCAAGATGATGCCAGCAATATTTTATGCAGTCAGCGTGGATTAGTTGTTTGGGACCATGATATACCTTTTACCGCCACTCCGATTAAAGACACAATTGAGAGTTTTTTAAATACCCCCTTACCAGAGGAAGCCGCTGCTGCTGGTCTTTCTAGTGAGTTTCCTTTATCTGGTGTTTCTTTAGAAAGTCTTAATTTAGATAAAGATAGTGGTTTATTAACTATTAGATTATCTGATAAATATAACCAGACAGGGGGTGGGGCTTGCCGAGTAGGTATTCTTAAATTTCAACTTGAAGCAGTAGCTAAACAATTTCCCGAGGTTAAAGAAGTGAAATTTGAACCGGAGACCTTATTTCAGCCGTAAAATATTATGTGGTATTTAGTTAGAAAATTATCTAAATATTTATTATTTTTTAACTCCCTATTAATTGCTGGGGCTATAGCTTTGCCAGCGGCAGCTGAAATGAACATTACGGATATTACTATTAGTAAGCCGCACAACGGAATAGCCACTATTACTTGGAATACTAGCGAACCAACCAAAAGTGATGTTTATTTTGGCACTAGTAGCGAAAATTTAATTTATCATGTAGGCAATATTGAGTTTAAAGTGCATCATGAGGCTGACCTCACTGGGCTTCGGAAGAAAACTGATTATTACTATAAAATTATAGCTACCAATAGTAGCGGCCAGAGAGTTGAGTCTTTTGTTCAATATTTTAATACGGACAAGATGAAAGACTCAGTAGCTCCAGAGGTTAGTGGACTGCGGGTGCTTCAGACCATAGATACCGCAGCGGCCATTCATTTTTTTACCAATGAACCGAGCCGTGTTAATATTTTTTATGGTTTTACCCCCAATAAATTAGATAAACGTCGCTCAGATAACAGTTTACGTTATGAGCATCTTATAATTATTGATGGCTTGAAGTCTGGTAGTAAGTATTATTTTAGTATTTTAGTCAAAGATGAGGATGATAATACCACTGAAAGAAGCGGGGAATTTACTACCGACGCTTATCATAATTACGACCAAATAAACATTAGTAATTTAGTGCCGCAGAACGCTAACCAAGCCATAATTTTGCCGGAGGCGGCGGTGATTAGTTGGGACAGTAATGTTTTAGCTACCTCAGAGATAGTCTATGGCACCGATCCGGATCATTTAAATAAACGTTTATCGGCGTCTAAGGACCATCAGCTTAGTCATCGGGTTGAATTAACTAATCTAAATCCTAATACGGTTTATTATTTTAAAGTTAAAATGTCTAGCAGCCTCAATCATAAAAGCTTTGAGAGCCAAGTTTATAGCTTCAAAACAGCGCCCCTTACTTTGGAATATTTACGTCAATATTTCAAGAGTGGCGATATTTTAAAATACGGTAATGATTATTATTATTTATATAATCAGCAAAAAATAAAATTAAATAATAATAGTTTAACCAGTCGGGGTTATAATAAGTCAGCCGCCAAACCCATAGCTGATAAATATTTTACATTTTATAAAGAGGGCCCGGCCTACTGGGGAGCGTACCATGATGGGCAGGTAGTAAAGTTCCCCAACAAGTTGACGGTGTATGTTATTGATGGTCAATATAAACGTCCACTAGCCAATGAGTTTGTATTGAAGTTTTTAAATTATAAGACCAGCGATATTATTATCGATAAAGATGGTAATTTAAATAATTATAAGAATGGAGCAGTGGTTGAGCACTCCAATTACTTGACTGGCAAGTGTCCTCTAAAGAATTATAGTTTGGCCAAATCACCTAATGGTACTACTGTTTATTTAATAGCCAATGGTCGCAAGATGCCATTTGTTAATCAAAAAGTATTTTTGCAATATGGTTTTAAGTTCTCTAATGTTAAGGTAGTAGAGTGGGGTATTCTGGGGCGTATTCCCGACGGACAGCCCATTATCTAGATTAGATAAAAATCTAAATAAAAAATGCCGAATAAGCTTCGGTATTTTTATATTTTACCAAGAAGGGACACCCCTAGTGGTCAAACTATTGCCGGGCTGCGTTGGTTTTTAACCCAATCAGCGAGGGGGTGCCCCTTGCTGGCCTGATTGGGTTTATTAACCATTTGCCGATCAAAATCGGCGGCAATAGTTTGACATTGTCATTTTATTATTTTCTTTTATTCTTGTCAATTATATAGCCATTTGGAAATTAAAGAAAAATTTTGTATAATATAAATATTCCACATAATTTAAATCATTATGGCTCAACACAAACATCAAAGCGGATTTACCTTAATAGAGTTATTGGTGGTAATTTTTATTATTGCCATTGTTTCTACTCTTTCTTATGTGGCTTTAGAGGAAGCTAGGGTGAAGGGGCGAGATACTAGGCGACTTGCTGATATCTATATGATCCGTCAGGCACTGGAGTTATACAGAGATCGTGAGGGTAGTTATCCCCTTACTTTGCCAGAGCCCCGGCAATCACTTTTAGGTCCATCCGGCAGACTTTATTTGTCGCCTGTGCCAAGTGACCCCAAAACTAGACAGCCCTATCTATATAATTTATTAGAAAATGGTAGTTATCGGTTAATATTTAATTTAGAAAGAGATAATCAAGATTATCCAGCGGGAGAGAATATTTTAATTTCGCCCGGCGGCAATGAATAATACGGGCATGCTGCAGATTATCATTGTTACTATTGGCCGTTGTAAAAATTCCGCTTGTGAGGAATTGGCAGCTAGTTATTACTGCCGATTAAATAAATTAGCTAAAATTAAAACAGTGGAACTGGCGGGTGGGCGATTTACTAGCGGTCAAGCCTCGGTGGCTCGTTATAATGATAGTGTTAAGATGGCTAAATTTCTAGACCATTATCCGGGGGCCCATGTCTATTTGTTAACTGAATTTGGTCAGGAGTTTAATTCTATGGAGTGGGCTGACATGTTGCGCCAATGGGATCAGAATGGTCAGTTGGTTATTTTAGTAATTGGCGGTGCTCCTGGATTAGACAATAATATATTAAAAATTAAAGATACTTTGTCTTTATCTCCATTAACTTGGCCGCATGAACTAGCGCGGGTATTATTATTGGAGCAGTTATATCGCGGTCTAACTATTAATGCTCATAAAGATTATCATTATTAGTTTATGGAACAAGGTCAATATATTATTCATTATAGTCACAATGATCGCCAAAAAATTCCCGAGCTAGAGTGTGTTAAACGGTGGCTGCCAATATATAATGAAGTTAATAAGGCCAATTATAATTGCTTGCGGCCTAATTATTTCCAAAATGAGGTGGACGTTTATGTTTATCGGGAAGGGGAGACCGGGAGGCCGTTACGCCTGCAATTAACCAAGGCTAATTTTCAATCTCTAACTAGAACCATTAAGCGTAAAGCTCAGTTATATACTCCAGAGCAGAAAGCTGATTTATTATTGCTTTTAGATTTTCATGATGATAAAGCTCAAGATGCAATTATGGCTTGGCAAAAGAAACATCTAGGTTTGTTAGTAAATAGCGGCTTTAGTGAGATTTGGTTAGTGGGTTATAATGGTTTAATAGTTAATTTATGGCCCGGACTAGCTTAAAAGCGAAAATTATTAATAATTAAAACAAATTTATAGCCCAATATCTCTGCGGCCTGTTGACACTGAGTCATACGGTCGATAAAAATTTGAAAATAATTAATAGGCTCAACTTCTGTGGTATCAATAGTGAGTTTTAAAATTATTTCTTTAGTCCTTTTATCTATTAATAAATCGTTATCGGTGACAGCGTAATTAACGCGGTCGTGGATATCCTCTTTAATTTTAGTGAGATCTTTCTGTCTTACCCGGCTTCGATGGACATCAGATTTATCGGCCAAGACTAAGACGGCCGCAATTTTATTATCTGTTTGTAAATGGTTGCTGTCATGGTTAACAATGGCCTGCATAATAGTCACTAAATCAGCGGTTTGTTTTATTCGGGGTTGCATTATCTGGAAAAAAATTAGAGCTGACCAATAATGATGCATTTCGCGTCCCATAAAATTGCCTAAATCGTGGCAATAGCCAGCAATAGCAGCTAATTCTTGTTCTTTGGGAGTTAGTCCTAGTTGTCTGGCTAATTTTTTAGATCTATCGGCGACAATGGTTAAGTGTCTAAAACCATGGTCAGTAAAGCCCAGACGTTCTAAGTATTTCTCAGTAGCTTTAATAAAGCTATTAATTTGTTGGTCATTTTTTACTAGCTGGTAAGTTAAATCCATAAATTTATTGTAAAAATATTTTAATAATTAACATAATATCTAGGCCAATACATAAACCCAGGAGTTGTTGGAGAGATTTTGCTTCGGTAGTTTCTTTTTGCATCTCTGGCAGTAAGTCGGCGGTGGCGATATAGATAAAGCTGCCCGCAGTAAAGGCTAACAGATTGTTGATTGGCCAATTAGCCCGAAATATTATTACTAATAACGCCCCAAGAAAAGCAGATAGAGATGATAGAAAATTTAATTTGCTGGCTTTTATTCGGGAATAGCCAGCATGTAGCAAAATGCCAAAATCGCCTATTTCTTGGGGAATTTCATGTATAAAAATAGCTATAGCAGTGCTGATTCCCATGGTGGAGTTAACTAAAAAGGCATTAGCTAATACTAAACCATCAAGAAAATTATGGGAAAAATCGCCGACGAGATTCATGATTCCTAGGGGATGGGGATGTTCTTGGGAGGTAGGAATATGACAATGCCGCCAGTGAATTATTTTTTCTAAGATAAAAAAAACCACTAAACCAGCAATAAGGTAAAGCCAGATAGTCAGGCCATTTTGGTTCTCAGTGGCCTCTGGCAGGAGATGGAGGAAACTGTCGCCTAGCAGTGAACCAGCGGCAATGCTAATGAGCCAGGCATTGATATTGTTCAGCTTGATGGCGGACCAGTTTAAAGTGAGAACGCCAATTAATGAAACGGCTGAAATGATAGCCAAAGATAGAAATAAAAATATATAAATCATAGAATTCATCTTTTAATTATAAAGAAAAACTATTTAACTAACAAGCAGCTGTGAGTACTGTCTTCTCAAATTTTTTTAATATTGGCTTATTTTTGTCGGGTTTACAAAATATTAAAAAGAATTTATGATATTACATAGTACATTATTAATTATCTAAAGGAGGCGAAATGTGAATAGTAATAGAACTACTATTCATCATTTGATTCCCCGTAGTCGTGGCGGGGATTCATCTAAAAAAAATTTGAAGAAGGTGCCAGGGGTGATTCATGATGCCTGGCATACCCTATTTTTGAATTGGTTGCCGGAAGAAATTTTTTCTCAGATACTGGTTATGCCAGAAGTGTTATATAATACTTCCCATAAGCAGTTAGCCTGGGAAAGAGTTTTTCACTATTACTATGAAGATGTAAGGTGGTTGAGGTCGGCTCGGCTTGACGTAGTGGGTCAAATACTTACGGGCTGGGTGCCAGTAGGTTATCAAATTTCTTGGGAACAAGTTAACCAAGGAGTTTGGGATATCTGTTGCGCTCAATGCCTGATGAGCCGTTGCCCACTAAATCACCACCGGCGGCAACCTTTTGAGAGTGGATCGGTCTTGTATTATTGCTATTGGCCGATTCCTAAAGATTTATTGCATTTTATAACTTTTCCCCGATGTTAAAATCGGGGTTTTTCTTACTTTTAATAATATTGCCAAATTACAAATTATAATATAATATACAATATTATTCTCATTTGCTATAAATTATTGTAGCAGATAATTTATTATTGCTTTATTTTATGCAAAAACACAAAAAGACTTGGTTAATTATTATTGGAATAGTACTGGTGGTAGGCTTAATTTTAGGTTGGGCTGCCTGGCGGGGGAGTAAACAAAATAAGCCGCAATATACTACAGTGCAGGCCGAGGCTGGCCCATTAAGGCAAACAGTAAGTGTCGTGGGAACGGTTAAGCCTCTTAAAGAGTTAGCTCTTAATTTTTTAACATCAGGACGGGTGAGCAATGTAGCCGTGAGGGTTGGCGACAGTGTTAAGTCTGGCCAGCTATTGGGTGAGTTAGATTATAGTGCTCTACTTCTTAGAAAAAATGAAGCTGAGGCCGGTTTACAAATTGCCCAAGCCAATTTAAATAAATTATTATCAGGGGCAAGCCAGCAGACTATTGCTGTAAGCCAAGCCAGTGTGGAGCAGGCAGTGGCTAATCAAAAAATGGCTCAAGCGGAGTTAGATAAGCTTAATAAGACGGTAGCCGAAAATATCAAACAAGCAGAAAAAACCCTTAATGATCTTACTGATCCAAGTCCCGAGACAGCTACAGTTCAAGAGCAGGCAGTGGCTACGGCTCAAACCAATTTAACTAACATAGATAAGACTACTCAAGAGAATCTTGCCAATGCCTATAACTCTGGTCTGATTGTTTTTAGCGATAAAATTCTTGCGGCTAAGGTGGCCCTAGATCACATTAATACTATTCTTACTGATGATGACGCTAAATATGTTTTAAGTGTCAAAGATAGTGTTTATCTCCAGCGGACTAAAGATACTCGCATTTTAGCTTTAGAAAGTTATACTGCTGCTAGTCAAGCCGTGACAGCAGCGCGAGATGGATCAAGTGATAGCGCCTTTACCACTGCCTCTGATAAAACTAAACAATTTTTAAATCAGACAGCTCAAGCCCTGTCTTATGCTTACTCAATGTTGGAGGCTACCATTACTAGCAATAATTTTTCTCAGGCCAAATTAGATAATTACAAAAGTATTATTAGCGGGCAGATTAATCAAATTAATGCCGCTATTACTGCTGCTGAATCCGCTACTCAAAGTTATAAGAATGCTAAATTAAATAGGGAGACTAGTTTAGCAGCGGCTCAAGATAATCTAAATCAAGCCAAGGTTAATCTAGATAATGCCCGTCAGGCAGCGCAAAATAATTTAAATACTGTGCGTTTAACCGGAGAGCGACAAATTGCTAACGCCCAATCGCAATTAGATGCAGCTACTAAGGCAGTAGAAGTAGCCAAAGCTCAATTAGAAAATGTTAAGGCTCCAGCCAGAGCTGCCGATATAACTTTAGCTCAAGGACAAATTAATCAGGCTTTAGCTAATTTAGCTAGTGTGCAAAAGCAGATTGATGATAGCCGTCTAGTTGCTCCGCTTGATGGAGTAGTTACTCAGGTGAATTATGAGGTGGGTGAGCAGTTTTCTGCCGCCGGGAAGCCCTTTGTTACTATTTTGGTCAACAATAATTTTTATATTGAGGCAGATATTACTGAGGCCGATATTACTAAAATTAAAATTGGCAATCCAGTTGAAATTACTTTAGATGCTTTTGGGCCCGATGTTATATTCCATGGTCAGGTATATTTTATTGACCCGGCTCAGACAGTTATTCAGGATGTGGTATATTATAAAGTGAAGATTAGTTTTAGTGATTCGCAGGAAATTACTAGGTTGACCACCGAATATCATACTGATATTAAAGCGGGCATGACGGCTAATGTCACTATTATTACTGCTGAGCGTGATAATGTGGTTAAGGTGCCAGCTCGAGCGATTATTGACAAGGATAATGGAACTAAAATCGTGCGGCTATTAAAAGATAACCAATTACAAGAAGTGCCAGTAACTGTAGGCTTGCGGGGTGATGAAGGCTTGGTAGAGGTAACCAGCGGAGTTAATCCTGGTGATCAAGTGGTAACCTTTATAAAATATCCTAAGCAGTCTAATAATGGTATTAGTCTAGATTAAAAATAATTAATATGGCCGATTATCCTTTAATTGATGTCCGACATCTTAATAAAATATATGACAATGAGGGGGTGATTACCCAGGTTCTGTTTGATATTAATTTAAAAATTAAAAGTGGTGAGTTTGTTTCTATTATGGGGCCATCGGGTTCGGGTAAATCTACCTTGATGCATATTTTAGGTCTTCTGGATCGTCCAACGAGTGGAGAATATTTTTTTAATGGGCATAATATTAATGAATTATCAGATAATCAATTAGCGAATTTGCGCAATCAAAGTATTGGCTTTGTTTTTCAATCTTTTAATTTGCTACCTCGCACTACGGTTTTAGATAATGTAAAATTGCCACTGCTTTATTCTAGAGATAAAAGAAAAATGGACGAGCGAGCCCGAGAAGTCTTAGAAAATATTGGATTAGGGCACCGTCTTTATTATCTAAGCAATCAAATTTCTGGTGGTGAGAAACAGCGGGTAGCTATCGCTAGGGCCCTAGTCAATAATCCTCAGGTCATTTTTGCCGATGAGCCAACCGGCAATCTTGATTCTAAATCAGGTATTCAAGTTATGCAGATACTGCAAGCCTTAAATGATAAAGGTACTACTATTATCTTGGTTACTCATGAAACTTTTACTGCTGAACATGCTCAACGCATTGTTAAGATTTATGATGGGCGTTTGGTTAGTGATGAGCCGGTGGTTAATCGGCGTATTGCTAAAGAGAATGAGTTTTTAAAATAAAAAGATGGGGGAAGAGCTCAAACAATCATTATCATTAGCTTGGCGGGCCTTAATGAGTAATAAGGTGCGTAGTTTTTTGACGATGCTCGGGATTGTTATTGGGGTAGCAGCGGTGATTATTATTATATCTATTGGTAATGGAGCTCAATCGCTGATTTTGGATCAATTAAAAAGTTTTGGCAAAGATTTGGTAATCGTTTTACCCGGTAATTCTGACGAGGGCCCGCCCAGTGAAGCTATGGGAATAACCATTACTACCCTAAAATACAACGATGCTGAAGCCCTGAGTAAGCCTAATAATGTGGCTAATGTTAAGGCGGTCGTCGCTTATTATCAGACATCAGCCAATGTTATCTGGAGGGGCAATAGCTATGAAACTGCCATCAACGGAGTAACTGCTAATTATTTTGATGTAGAAGACAGCTCTATTGATAAGGGTCGTTTTTTTACTAATGAAGAAGTCAATAGCGCGGCTCATGTGGCCGTATTGGGTAGTGTGGTAGTTGATGAGTTGTTTGGTGATGTAGATCCTATCGGCCAGCGTCTTAGAATTAAAAATCAGACTGTGGAAGTAATCGGAGTGCTCAAAAGCCGGGGGAAGGTCGGAATGCAAGATTATGATGACCAGATATTAGTGCCAGTAGTCTTTGCTCAAAAGATGATTGCCGGAGTAGATTATTTAAGTTCTATAAGAGTAAAATTAGTTCCTAATGCCGATGCAGATAGGGCAGTGTTAGAAATAGAGGAAACTCTACGGGAGCAGCATAATATTTTAAAAAAAGAAGATGATGATTTTTCAGTTCATAGTTTTCAGGACGTTCTAGATACTATAACTAGAATTACTAATACTATTAATTATTTTTTAGCAACTATGGCTGGTCTGTCTTTGGTGGTGGGGGGTATTGGCATTATGAATATAATGTTGGTAAGCGTTACGGAGCGTACGAGAGAAATTGGTTTGCGTAAGGCTATCGGGGCTACTAATGGACAAATTTTAAGACAATTTTTGTTGGAGTCAGTATGTTTAACGCTAATAGGTGGTTCTATTGGCATTATTAGTGGTATTTTAATTTCTTATTTAGCCGCGGTGGTGGCTCATCTTTTGCGATATCAATGGGATTTTGTTATCTCTATCCCAGCCTTACTTATTGCCGTATTAATATCCATTGCCATTGGTATTATTTTTGGCCTTTATCCAGCCAGACGAGCCAGTAATTTAGAGCCGGTTGATGCTTTACGCTATGAATAAAATATTATGAAGTTTCATGCCGCCCTACAATTATCTATTAGATCTTTACGGTTAAATCTTTTACGAACCACCTTAACTGTTTTGGGGGTAGTGATTGGAGTTGCTGCCATTGTCGTAGTTTTTGCCGCTGGTGATGCGGTGAGAAATTTAGTTACTGAGGAAATTTCTTCTTACGGTACGGATATTATTGAGACTGAAATTAAATTACCTAAAAAGAGAACAGCCAGCACATTGGCTCAAATAACCACTCTAAAAGTGGAAGACATGGAGGCAGTGAATAAATTAGCTAATATTAAGCGAGGTTATGGCGCTATTTTGGGCCAACAAAAAGTTAGCTGGCAAGGTCAGAGCGAGCGGTCTTTATTGTTTGGTGTTAGCGCATCTTATGCTGAAATAGATCAAAAAAGTCAACCAATAGAAGGTCGTTTTTTTACAGCTGAAGAAGATAAAAATCAGGCTATGGTGGCAGTAATAGGCTATGGTTTGAAAGAAGAATTGTTCGGCGATCAGTCACCCCTGGGAGAGTGGATTAAAATTGGTAATAATAAATTTCAGGTAATTGGGGTTATAGAAGAAAAGGGTCGGGGCGGTGATAGTAAAATAGACATAGATAAATCAGTATATCTGCCCTTAAAGACTCTACAGAAGCGAATTTTAGGAGTAGATTATATACTTTATATGGTGCACCAGCTTAAAGATGCTAGTAGAGCCGAGGACACTGCTGCCGAAGTTACATTGTTGCTACGAGAGCGACACGGTATCGATGATCCAGACAAAGATGATTTTCGCGTTATTACTATGACCGACATGATGGATACTTTAAATACAGTTACTAATACTGTGACTTGGTTGTTACTAGCTATTGTCGCCATCTCCTTAATTGTTGGCGGTATTGGTATTATGAATATTATGTATGTAACGGTATCTGAACGCACGCCAGAAATTGGGCTGCGTAAAGCCTTAGGAGCTAATTATCATGATATTGTGGAGCAATTTTTAATGGAAGCTATGCTTATTACTATTTGGGGCTTTATTATTGGCACTATTGTTGGCTTATTATTAGCATGGATATTAAGTATAGTGGCTAGTCATTTCGGCATTGAGTGGAGTTTTATTTTTCCATGGTTAGGTATTGGCACGGCCTTTATTTTTTCTTTGGTCTGCGGTCTTTTATTCGGCCTACGGCCAGCACAAAAAGCGGCCAAACTTGATCCAGTGGAAGCTTTACGGGCTGACTAGTGTTTAAAGATAACTAAAAAGAGTAATTCCACCAAAGCCGGCAAAGAGTAAAAAGATAATCAGCATAATAATTCTTCGCGGCCATCCCGGACGGGTGGATGGTGGTAATAATTTCCAGTTGCCAATATTGACAAATCCAATATGGACAAACATTGCTAGGGCATTAATAATCGCCCCGACAGTAATTAGCTGTTTAGGCTCATAAAAATTAAGAAGTAATAGGATAATGCCAAACATTATCTGTCCCCAAAGAAAAGCATAATAAATTTTAGACAAATTAAGTTTTTTCTCTTTTTTGTTCTGCAGTTTAAGCAGAGCAGCATTTTCGGCCATAATGCGAGAAGTTGAATCTAAAACACCAAGCTGAGTTTGGGCGAGCATTATACCAAGAAGTATAAGGAAAATTGAACCCACCCAAGGGGCGAGAGTTTGTCCAATAAGCCTAGCTTCATTAAAAATAAAGTTAATACCTTCTTGATTATTATTAAGACCAAAGGCGGTGCTATATGATAAAATCATCAGTAGAGCCATAGCTAGGAATCCTAAAAACCAAAATACTAGTAAATGTTCTAGGCTCATTTTTTTCCACCACTGTCGAAAACGTTGTAAATTAGTGGAGTTGGGTGTAAAGTCAGAACCCTCTAAATTAACTTCCTGTTCTTGATTAGACCTAAATAGTCCGCTTATTTTTTGCGCATATAGTCCCATACCATAGCCCTTGTCTTTAATATAGAAAGATTGGGAAAGGTTAAGGTTGCCCCTAGCCCCAGAATAGGCGAAAGCCGCTAAAAAGCTAGCTAAACCAACACCCGATGGTAGCCAGTGATAATTATATCCTCGGCCAATCAGGCCCTGTAATAGAGCGAGCCAATCGGTTGATGTAGATAAAATAATAGCCAGAATAATTAAGCAGGGTAACCCAATTAAAATAATAGTTTTGGTTATTTTTTCTAAAGTATGGTAGACGCTTTGGTTAAGAGTAAGAATTAAGCCAATAGCCAACAAAATAATCATAGCCAGCCAGCGGAAATCTTTTAGGCCAATAAGGTGACCAAAAATTTGAGCGCTGGCGGCGGCAATCCCTGGCAAAGCCCAGCCAAGAAAAGTAGAGATGATAAACCAATAGGGAAGTCTGGGCCAGAGCTTAGCTAGACCGGTAAAAACACTTTCACCTTTTACTAAAGCGTAACGTTCAATCTCCATATTAATAAAATATTGGCAGGTAAGGCCGAGCAAGGCGCCCCAGACAATGCCTAGTCCATAATTAGCAGTAAGATAAGGCCAGAGAATAATTTCTCCTGAGCCAAGTCCCAAGGCCAAGATGACAAAACTTGGGCCAAGCATTTTAAGAAGAGAGATGGGTTGCGGAAAAGGTTTAGTCGTCATACAATTATAGATGGTATTGTAGCAGAAAAAGATTTAGCTCACAATAATTTAATTTATGTCTGAACCCCTTGCTAGTGTTATGCGGCCCAATAAGTTAGAAGATTTTGTTGGTCAGGAAGATATTGTTGGTCCTGGGTCATTTTTACGGCAAGCCTTAGCTAATAAGCACGTGCCGTCATTATTATTTTGGGGACCGCCAGGTTGTGGTAAAACAACCTTAGCCAAAATTATAGCTTCTGAGTTAGATTCGGAATTTTTTGCTTTATCGGCAGTAACTAGTGGTCTTAAAGAATTACGGCAAGTTATTGATAGAGCTCGCAGCAATCAATTAATGGACAAGAAGACGCTCTTGCTTGTTGATGAAATCCATCGCTGGAATCGTGGCCAGCAAGATGCTTTACTGCCCTATGTTGAAAACGGCACCATTATTCTTATTGGCGCTACCACTGAGAATCCTAGTTTTTCGGTTAATGGAGCCTTACTGTCGCGTTGTCAGGTTATTGTTTTTAAGCAACTGTCGGTTGATGATATTATTAAATTATTAGAAAGGGCTCTAAAAGATAGAGAGAGAGGGTTGGGTGGGAGAGTGAAGGCTGATAAAGTTGCTCTAAAACGCATAGCCCATTTGGCTGACGGTGATGCTCGACTGGCTCTTAATTTATTAGAAGCTGCCGCTAAAACTGAATCAGCCATCACTTTAGAGGTGGTAGATAAGATTAGCCAGCAAATTGTTTTTAACTATAATCAAGTAGGTGATGAACGCTACCATTTAATTTCTGCCCTACACAAGAGCATGCGTGGTCATGATGCTGACGCTGCCCTTTATTGGTTAGCCAGAATGTTAGAGGCTGGTGAGGATCCTTTATATATTGCTCGTCGCCTAGTACGTTTTGCTAGCGAGGATATTGGTTTATCTAATAATACCGCTTTATTGTTAGCTACTAGTTGTTTTGAGGCCTGTCGGCAAATAGGGTTGCCAGAATGTAAGGTTATTTTAGCTCAGACAGTAATTTATTTAGCTAAATCACCCAAAAGTATTGCGGCCTATGAGGCTTACGGGCGGGCCATGGCCGATGTCCAGCAATTTGGGGCTTTGCCCGTGCCACCTCATTTACTTAATGCCAGCACTAAATTAGCCAAAGAGCTAGGTTATGGTGAGGGCTATAAATATACGCCTAAAGAAGATAGTTCTGATCAAAATTACTGGCCGCAGAAATTATCATCCGGTCATAAGTATTTACCGCGCAAATAATTAGCGAGTGTCACGGATACCCAATATTGGAATAAGTCCAACAGTAAGGCCAATGGCAAGAATCATAAAAATAGTGGGTAAAGAACAAAAGCTTAAAATGATAAAAGCCGTGAAGGAAGCTAATAGCCAGCCCAAAGGACGATTTTGACGATAAAGATTAATGACTGCGGTATCGTGGCTGTCAATTTTTTTATAAAAATAAGATTCTTGCATACTTTCAGCTAGCGCTGCGCCAACTCGGCTGCAAAATAATAGAAATCCCCAGATAAAAGGACTGGCGGTGTTTGTTAAAAATATACCTACCACGGAGATAATCATAATAATATTACCTACAAGGAGCATTTCTTTTTCGCCGAGAAGTTTATCAGCTAAAACTCCAGCCGGCAGTTCCAGAATAACAAAAGGAATAAGCATTATAGTGAAGATAATGCTTAAAGTGGGCCAGCTTAGTCCCATATATTGATGGAGATAAATTGGGATATAAAGATTCATTAAGGCATAAAAAAATTGAAGGGCCAATGAAGATAAAAAAATACGCCGCCGATCATTATGGCCGATTAATTTTCCAATGCCCTTTTTAATATTTTGTTTTTTATAGTGAATTCGGGGATGTGGTAGTTGATGTCTAGTAAAAATAAATAAAATTAAGGCTGCTGCTAGAATTAAGCCACCAATATGGTAAATTTGTGGATAATTATTGTTGTGGCCGATAATGTTGCCCATCAGCAGAGGCGATATAAGCCATGCTATATTAACAACTGTTAGATATTGAGTTCTAATTACGCCGGTACGGCTGTTGGTAGAAATATCTTCTAGGAAAATATCTAGATTAATCATTAAAAAGGTAAAAGATAAATAGCGGACAATAAAAGCTATTAAGATTAGCCAGCTAGGCCCTCTAGAAGATAAAATAAGACTAGCGATAATAGATCCTAAGTAAGTAATAAAGATTAGGCGAGAAATGGAATGACGGGCAATGAATCGGGGATAAATAAAAGAGGTAGCAATAGTAATAGCAGTAACTAGGGATAAAAATAGGCCAATATAATTTAAAGGAAGAAAAAGATTCAAATAAGAAGATTGAGCATAGCCAGTTATAGCATCAGCAATAGTGGTGGCAAAGGCCAGGGCATAAATTATATAAAAGGTTGATTTGTTTTTTGCCATAAAATAAGAGCCTTATAAGGACCCAGACTTATTATATAAAAAATTAGGAAGAAAGCCAAGTTTATGTTATAATTTTTATAGATTTTATTTTTATTTATTATATATGCCCAAGTTATTATCTCAGCTTGTATACCCAGCTGATGTTCCTAAATATCGCCGCACAACCTATAATACTAATTGGTGTTTGCTTACAAAGGGTACTGGTCGTTTATTACTACTAGCTGGTGATCAGCGGATGGAACATCTTAATAATGATTTCTGGGGGTCTAATATTGATCCAGCCGATAATAATCCTGAACATCTCTTCCAAATTGCCGCTCATGCCCCCATTGGCGCTTTGGCGGTTCATTATGGGTTAGCCAGCCGCTATGGCCATAGTTATCGGCACCTTAATTATGTAATTAAACTTAATGGTAAGACTAATTTAATAAATGATGATCCAGATAGCCATTTACTAGCCACTATTGATCAAACTATTGAATTATCTAAGGAGGCCGGTTTTCATTTAGTGGGTGTGGGTTATTCTATTTATCCGGGTAGTCGTTATGAACCAAGAATGCTAGCAGAGGCAAGTCAGATTATTATTGAGGCTCACGATAATGGCTTGCCAGTTATTTTATGGATTTATCCGCGTGGGGGTAAAGTTAAAAACGAGGATGATGTTTCTCTAATTGCCGGAGCTGCTGGGCTGGCGGTGAGTTTGGGCGCTGATTTTGTTAAGGTTAGGGCGCCTCGGCCACTAACCGTGAAAAATATCCAACGAGTAGTTGAAGCCGCTGGCCTGACGAAAGTTATTTTTGCCGGTGGCGCTGCTACTGCCTATGATAAATTATTACGTGATATTAGTTTAGAAATAAAAGGCGGTAGTGCTGGTGTAGCAATAGGACGTAATATTCATCAACAATCTTTAAAGGAAGCCAGCAGGCGGTTACAAATTTTATCTGCCTTAATTTATGAACATAAGACCTTGTCTCAGGCAGCCAAGTCAGTCAATAGAGGGCGCCCCCAACATAATTCAAAAAAGCAATAATTTTTAATTTTTTATATATGCAAGCCAATATCAAAGCTAACAATTTTGAATTGACCCCAGCTATTAGAAGTTATGCAGAGAAAAAACTTAATATGCTGGATAAGTATTTGGGTAACGTGGTTCCCATTAGTTGTGATATGGAGGTAGAAAAAACCACTAGGCACCACTGGAAAGGCGACGTTTTTAGGGCGGAAATTAATCTACAATTGCCAGGAGAGCTTTTAAGAATTGAAAAAATTGAGCCAAATTTATATAAAGCTATTGAAAAGACCAAAGACCACCTAGCCCAAATGATTGTTAAATATAAAGAAAAAAGGCAGTTGCGTTAATCTTGTATTTTATTTAATCTTTCTACTATAATAGAAAATTGACTAATTAAAATGTTGTTTTATTTATCATAATGAAATTTTATGGGGGTTTTTCAGAAAATAATCGGTGATCCTAATGAACGGGTTATTAAAGATTTACAGCTGACTGTTAATTTAATAAATGAATGGGGACCGCGAGTTGTTGATAAAACACCAGAGGAGTTGCGGCAGAGGACCCAAGAATTTAAAGAAGAATATCAGGCTATTGCTAAAGACAAGGGGATCAAGGCGGCAGACAATTATTTAGATGAAATTTTGCCGGAAGCCTTTGCCATGGTACGTGAAGCCAGTAATCGTACTTTAGGACAACGCCATTTTGATGTCCAGCTAATTGGTGGCATTATTTTACATCGCGGGGAAATTGCTGAAATGAAAACTGGCGAGGGGAAAACCCTAGTAGCTACTTTGCCCCTTTATTTAAATGCTTTAAGCGGTCAAGGTGTTCATCTAGTTACGGTTAATGATTATCTAGCTAAAATTGGTGCTGGTTGGATGGGCCCAATTTATAATTATTTAGGTGTAAGCGTGGCAGTAATTATTCACGAGCAGGCATTGCAATATGATCCTAACTATTATGATGATAGCCAGTTTGATGAGCGGCTTAGTCATTTTCGGCCGATCAGCCGCCAGGCAGCTTACGCCTGTGATGTGCTGTATGGTACTAACAACGAATTTGGTTTTGATTATCTTAGAGACAATATGGTCTATGAGCTTAGTCAAATGGTCCAGCGGCCGCTCCATTATGCCATTGTCGATGAAGTTGACTCTATTTTGATTGATGAAGCAAGAACTCCGTTAATTATTTCTAGCCCAGCCGAAGAATCTACAGATAAATATTATAAATTTGCAGAATTAGTAGCTCGCCTTGATGAGGCCAGTGATTATAATGTTGATGAAAAAATGCGGGCGGCTACCTTAACCGAAACAGGCATTGCTAAAATGGAGAAATGGCTAGGGGTGGATAATATTTATGTGGAGGGTGGAGTTGACGATGTTATGCATATTGAGCAAGCCCTAAAAGCGAGGGTGCTGTTTAAAAAAGATCGTGATTATGTAGTGAAAGATGGTGAGGTGATTATTGTTGATGAGTTTACTGGCCGTTTAATGTACGGCCGTCGTTATAGTGAAGGACTACACCAGGCAATTGAAGCTAAAGAAGGGGTGGTTATTCAAAAAGAAAGCCGTACTTTGGCGACTATTACTTTTCAGAATTATTTTCGCATGTACCATAAGCTTGCCGGTATGACCGGCACGGCCCTTACTGAGGCGGAAGAATTTTCTAAGATTTATCATCTAGAGACGGTAGTTATTCCTACTAATAAGCCAACGATTCGTCAGGACCTTAATGATTTGATTTATGCCACCGAAGAGAGCAAGTTTAGGGCAGTAGTGAATGATGTTAAGGCCCGTCATGCTAAGGGTCAGCCAGTGCTGGTCGGTACTATTTCTATTGAAAAAAATGAGATTTTAGCTGATTTATTAGCTAAACAGGGGATTGAAGCCGGGGTATTAAATGCTAAATATCATGATAAAGAAGCCCAAATTATTGCCCAGGCAGGACGAAAAGGAGCGGTTACTATTGCGACTAACATGGCTGGCCGAGGTGTGGATATTATTCTTGGTGGCAACCCGCCTGATCCCAGTGAACAAGCTGAAGTCCGTGCATTAGGTGGTCTTCATGTTATTGGGACAGAGCGGCACGAAGCCAGGCGGATAGATAATCAATTGCGAGGCCGAGCTGGCCGGCAAGGGGACCCTGGTTCTAGCCAGTTTTATATTTCTACTGAGGATGATTTAATGCGTATTTTTGGCGGTGAACGTCTAAAAAGAATTATGGCTACCTTGAAGTTGCCCGAAGATATGCCCATTGAAAATAAAATTATTTCTCGTTCAATTGAATCGGCCCAAAAGAGAGTGGAGGGCAATAACTTTGATTTAAGAAAACACTTAGTAGAGTATGATGATGTTATTAATAAGCACCGGGAGAGTATTTACCGACGGCGCCGGCAGATTTTAGAGTTAAGTGAAACGCCAGTGGACAATACTATAGAAAGCACTTCTTTACTAACCCCTTTATCCTCTTTGATTTTAGAGATGATTGATAATGAAATTGAACAAGTAGTTAGTTTTCATACACAAAGTGAGAATATTGATGATTGGAATATTAGCGAAATAGCTCAGGTAATGAGCACCATCTTAGATGTAGATGCTACTAAGCTGGCCCAGGAGCTAGTTAATTTAGGCAGCAGTTCAACAGCTAAAATGGATAAAATTGCTTATCGCGACAGCCTAGTGAAGTATTTATCTGACATGGTCCACAAGGCTTATAATGAATTATTAGCGCTGACTAAAGATATTGGACTGGATTGGTTGGCTATTGAAAAGTCAGTACTTCTAAGATCTATTGATAGCCGATGGATGGATCATTTAGATGCCATGGATTATATGCGTCAAGGGATTGGCCTAAGAGGCTATGGTCAGCGTGATCCGCTTGTTGAATATAAAAAAGAAGCTTATCGTCTATTTAATGAACTTAATGCGGCTATTCAGAAGCAGGTAGTTTATGCTATCTTTAAGATTGTCGATTTAAGTCGTTCCAATGAACAGAGGATTAAGCAGATGATGAATATTTCTGGTCCAGCTAAAAAAATTATTCTAAACGCTAACGGGGAAATGAGCACTGCTCCAGTAGAGCGGAAGATGCGGGATAGCGCAGGACATAAAATTGGCCGCAACGATCCTTGCCCCTGCGGGAGTGGCAAGAAATATAAAAAATGTTGCGGTAGATAATATTGGACTATGAGGAACAAGACAGGGGCAAGGCCAGCATTTCAACCAAGTCGAGATCAGACAGACTATACTCACGCCCGGTGGGCCCCGGTTATTAATTGTGTAGTGAAGTATGGTTCTAAAATATTAGTAGTCAGGCGCAACCCTGACCTTAATTTTTATCCTGGCTATTGGAATGGAATTTCTGGTTTTTTAGATGACCAGCAGAGTTTAAAAGAGAAAATATATAGCGAGCTCAGTGAGGAGTTAGGATTAACTAGATCGCAAATTATTAAAATTAAAGTGGGAGAAATTTTTGACCAAGACGACCCACAATATAATAAAACCTGGGTTGTCCACCCGGTCTTAGTAGAAGTTAAGACAGACAAAGTCAAGTTAGATTGGGAAGCCAGTAATTATAAATGGCTGACCCCGCTTGAAGTAAAAAAATTAAAATTACTGCCTAACTTTATTGAAGTGCTGAATCGTTTAAATCTGGTTTAGTTAGGTGAAAGATATTTATGATTATTAATATTGCTTCTCACAATCCCACTAAAATTGAGGCCTTGCGGGAAATTATTAGAGATTATGACAATCTTAATCTAGCCGCGGTTATTGACGTAGATAGTTTCTCTCGGGTAAGCGAACAGCCGATCACCCTAGAGGAGACTATTTTGGGGGCGATCAATCGAGCTCGTGAGGCTTTTAAAGATTGTGATTATAGTGTGGGACTAGAATCTGGCCTTATGGCTGTGCCATATACCCAGAGTGGGTATATGGATGTTTGTGCTTGTGCTATTTTTGATGGTCATAATTATTATTTAGGGCTTTCCTCTGCCTGGGAACCGCCAGCCAAGATAGTCCAATATATTATTCAGGAAGGTTTAGATATGAATGAAGCGGCCTTTAAGGCTGGTCTTACCCCTAACAAGAAGGTGGGTTCAGCTGAAGGACTAGTGGGTATTGTGACCAAGGGAAAATTATCCAGAAAAGAATATACCAAAGAAGCCATTAGAATGGCTTTAATTCATCTAGATAAATAAAATCAAATTAATTTTGTTTGACTTTTCAGTAATTATCTACTATACTTTTTGTCGTAAGTTTTTCTTTGGATGATTTTTAAACTAAGTTGCCCAAGAAAGAGGTCGACTTACTTTTATTAAAATGTATAATTTTGTCCGTTTGTATGTCAAAAAAATTATATGTGGGCGGATTACCCTACAGTCTAAACAGTGATGGCCTAAAAGACAATTTTTCTCAAGCCGGTACCGTAGAATCAGCCACTGTGATTACTGATAAAATGTCCGGTCGGTCCAAGGGTTTTGGCTTTGTGGAGATGTCCAGTGAAGAGGAAGCCCAAAAGGCCATTGACATGTTTAATGGCCAGGAGATTGGTGGACGGCGAGTAGTAGTTAATGAGGCTCGTCCTTTAGCTGATCGTCCAGCCCGCAACAATAATTGGGATCATCATTCTACTCATAGTTTCTAACTATTATAGTATTGATTGTAACCATCGCACCGCCCTTTAGGGGGCGGTGCTTTTTTGTCGTTGATTTTTTTTCTAAAATCTCCTATGATAGAATTAAATTAACTCGGGTTAATTTAATTTTGTTATATTATTTAAACATTTTTTATGGCTTATACAGCAATGAAGGCTTCCACTAAGCAAAAAAGTCATGTTTGGTTTTTGGTATTTCTAGTAATTTTGGTCGTGGCAAGTTTATTAATTAATTTGGGGCCGCAATATAATGCTTTTGTCACTAAGCATAATGTACCGTTGCCCAAAGTAAAGGAGTTTCCTTTTAGGTTAGGTTTGGATTTATCTGGCGGCACTAGTTTAACTTATGATTTAGATTTATCTGTTATTGAGCCTAGCGACCGACTTAATGCCGCCGAGGGGGCGCGTGATGTTATTGAGCGGCGGGTTAATATGTTTGGCGTTAGTGAACCCAATGTTCAGATTAATAAGACGGCGCAAGGCAATTACCAGATTACTGTAGAATTGGCTGGCGTGAAAGATATTAATGAGGCAATTAAACAAATTGGCGAAACCCCGCTGTTACAATTTAAAGAATTAAACGAAGAACGCAAAGAATTAACCGATGAAGAAAAAGCGGCGATGGATGAATATAATAAAAAGGCAGAAGCTAAAGCCGCCGATGTTTTGGGCAAGGTTTTGTCCGGTGGGGATTTTGCTGAACTAGCTAAAACCTTTAGCGAAGATGAGGCAACTAAAGATAATGGAGGTTCTCTGGGTTGGCTATCTAGTAAGGAAAATCCAGAAATTATTGCCATTGCTGAGAAGTTAGAAATAGGACAAGTTAATACTAATTTACAAAAAACTTCTCAGGGTTATGAAATTGTTAAAGTGGAAGATAAACGCCCCCAAACTAAAGATGGCAAGCCGGTGGTAGAAATTAAAGCCGCCCATTTATTGATTTGTTACGAAGGAGCTTCTAATTGTCAGAGCGGTTTAACTAAAGAGCAAGCTTTAGAAAAAATTAATAAGCTTAAAGAACAGGCAACCCCAGAGAACTTTAGCGATTTAGTGAAGCAGAATTCTACTGAGCCTGGCGCTAGAGATAGTGGTGGTGAGTTGGGTTGGTTTAGCAACGATACTATGGTTAAAGAATTTGAAGAAGCTGCTATGGCTGCCAAAAAGGGAGAAATTGTTGGGCCAGTAGAAACTGAGTTTGGTTATCATCTAATTTATAAAGAAGATGAACGGCCGATGATGGATTATAAGTTAAGCCATATTTTTATTAAAACTAAATCTATTATAGACATTCTCGGCAATGTTGATGAGTGGAAGACGACTGAACTTACCGGTAAATATTTAAAACGAGCCACGGTGCAATTTAACCCCCAAGACAATAGTCCAGAAGTAGCGTTAGAGTTTGACAGTGAAGGGGCCAAGCTTTTTGAAGATATTACGGGGCGAAATATTAATAAACCGGTAGCTATTTTTCTAGATGGTTATGTTATTAGCCAGCCGACAGTGAATGAGAAAATTACTGGTGGGCAGGCAGTTATTTCTGGCCGATTTAGTTTAGCGGAGGCTAAAACTTTAGCCCAACGTCTTAATGCTGGCGCTTTGCCCGTACCAATTACTTTAGTTAACCAACAAACTATCGGGGCTAGTCTGGGCCAATCATCGGTGAATAAAAGTTTAACTGCTGGCATAGTTGGTCTTATTTTAGTGGCTTTATTTATGATTATTGTTTACCGTTTGCCAGGGTTGCTGTCAGTGGTTGCTTTGTTGGTTTATGGTTCATTGACTTTATCTATCTTTAAGGTATGGCCAGTTACCCTTACTCTTTCAGGGATTGCCGGTTTTATTTTGTCCATTGGTATGGCCGTTGACGCTAATGTGCTTATTTTTGAAAGAATGAAGGAAGAATTAAGGGCGGGGAAACCACTAGGAACAGCTATTAACGAAGGCTTTTCCCGGGCCTGGCCGTCAATTCGCGATGGTAATCTTACCACGCTTATTATTTGTTTTATTTTGATCCAATTTTTGACCGGCTCTATTAAGGGGTTTGCTATAACCTTGGCTTTGGGTGTGTTAATGTCTATGTTTAGCGCGGTTGTTGTTACTCGTAATTTATTAAAATTGGTGGTGACTCCCAAGATAGCTAGCAAACTATGGCTTTTTGGTGTTAAGCCAGCGTCAGATAAACAAGCTTAAAATTTATTAACTATTGAATTATATGTATCAGTTTATTCCTAAAAGAAAAATTTGGTTGACTATCTCTGCTGTTTTGATAGCTTTGTCTATAGCGGCCGTTGCTTTCTGGGGTTTATCATTTGGTATTGATTTTACCGGCGGTAGCGTTTTAGAAGTGCGTTATGCGCAAAATCGTCCCAGCGTAACCGCCATTAATGAGAGTTTGTCTAGCTTAGGTTTACAGAATTTAATTGTCCAGCCAGTAGGGGATACTGATGTGAAACTTCGATTCCAGGAGGTAGATGAGGCTAAACATCAGGCTATTCTTGCTAAGCTACAAGAATTAGCGCCGGCAGGTGAAGGGCAAAGTTCTATGGAGGAGTTGCGGTATGATTCTGTCGGGCCAACAGTAGGTCGTGATTTACAGACCAGAGCCGTGACCTCAATTATTTTGTCTTTAATAGCTATTGTGATTTATATTGCCTGGGCCTTTCATAAGGTTTCTCAACCAGTGAGCTCCTGGAAATATGGGGTGTGCGCTATTTTAGCCTTGGTCCACGATGTTATTATTATAATTGGTTTTTTTGCTGTTATGGGACACTATTTTGGCTATCAGCTAGATATTACTTCTATTGCTGTTATTTTGACGGTGTTAGGCTATAGTGTGAATGATACTATTGTTGTTTTTGACCGCACTCGAGAAAATTTATTTCGTCTCCGGCAGAGCTTTGCCGAAACGGTTAATATTAGCTTAAATCAAACATTAACTCGTT
>ENA-UOWE01001441-UOWE01001441.1-activated-sludge-metagenome-genome-assembly--contig:-NODE-1441-length-29303-cov-53.615974_pt1 | contig 29303 bp, 21 predicted proteins | sample MGYA00249841_ERZ761562 | MGnify/ENA primary metagenome ERZ761562 (study PRJEB28883, sample SAMN05720200) | activated sludge metagenome | isolation source: Anaerobic digester | place: Japan...
CAAGTCTTTCTTTTATCTTACCTTAGAAAAATCATCACAAATTTGTCGTGCACCCATCCTGTCCCTATTTCTTATTCTTACAATTCATGCTAGAATATTCTTGGACTTTTGAAAGAGGCTCAAGAATCAAACCATGAAACCCATTCATATTAATAAGCTTTCACTCAGAATTTTTATAGCTATCTTGGCTCTTCTGCTCGTTCCGTTTTCGATGATGCTTTGGTACGTGAAGACAGATATGGAGGGAATCCTTAGGGATGAGATCAGGCACAAAGTTATCCAGAACCTTTCGAAGAGCGAGAACGAGATAAGCCAGCTGTTCAAGCGGATGGCCGATATTTCCAATGTATTCTTTCGGGACTCTGAAGCGATAAAAATATTCAGTGATGATACAAAGGATTATTATGAACGAAATGTCGCCTTCAATAAAATCATACGAGATATTTCGATGCAGAATCTGTATGAGTACATCATGGATGATGTCATGATTACTTTTTTCGACGACAGAAACATGGCGCATGCCAGCTGGAGCCTTAATTATGGTGATTATTCGTATTTACTGAAACAGGACTGGATTAAAAAAAGTCTTGATGCCAATGGCTTTGTAGTGTGGAATATGGCTGCATTGGGGTATGATCCAGCGAAGAGAGATGATCAGGCGAATCAGATCGCTCTTGCGCGTTCTATAATGGATGAAGAGAGAACGGACTGTTACTTAGGGACTCTTCTAATAAGTATAAATCAGCGGCAGATATGTAAAATTCTCGAGAGCTACAAGTATTCAGATGATGATTCAGTATTTGCTTCTTCTGTGGATGGGAAGGTAGTTTTTTATAATAAAAATATCGTTCCTTTTACCATCATGTGCAGTCTCGCAGAGCGGTACCGTTTTCAAGATCAGGGGAACGCGATTATTACCATAGGCAATAACAAATACCTTCTGAGCTACTATACTTTGAGTAGAATGAGCACAATGAGTCGCGAGGCACTCAAAATTTTTTATCTTACCGATTATCAAAATCTCTCGCATCAAATCGGTACGCTTGTCCTCAAGATTAACATACTCTGTGTATTTTTTGTGTTTATAGTGTTTTTACTTGCTATTTTTATCACGAAGAAAATTTCTGATCCTATGCGAAAACTGGCCCGACAAATGGCCGAGTACAAGGTAGGGGATATGCCCATTACGGCCGAGAGCAACCGACAAGATGAGATAGGTGAGATCTACACTGCGTTCCAGAACATGGCTTGTGGCATCAACAAACTATTTGATAGCCTTAAGAAGGAACAAGCCACTCGAGAAAAATATTATTATGAATCGCTGAAATCGAAAGTTAATCCACATTTTCTTTTCAATACTCTGACAAGTATCCGCTGGATGGCGATTGTCCGTAAGGCCGACAACATACGCGAGAGCATAGACGCGCTTGCGTCGATACTCAACTACAATATGACAGGTGGCGAGGAGACAGTGCCTCTTTCGCGTGAGCTCGAGATTGTAAAAAGATATTGCTATATCCAGAACATACGTTTTGGAAATAGTATAGAGTTGGTTATTGATGTCCCGTTTGAGCTTCAGAGTCTGAGAATTATCAAATTCATTCTGCAGCCTACGGTAGAGAATTGTTTCAAGCACGCCTTTGGGGGCGAGATGGGGGGGGGAAAAATAGAGATCAGGGGTGTACTGGAGGACGCATTTTTGTTGATTACCGTATGTGATAACGGTGTAGGATTTTCTAAGCAGGCTTTACGTGATCTTTCCACATCTAAAGATGAACTGGAACAATCGAATGAACATACAGGGATCGGACTGAGAACGATCGATGCGCGCATAAGAATTTCCTATGGGAGCGATTATGGTTTGTTAATGTCGAACAGTAATAGCGGTGGTGCCTGTGTTGAATACCGTTTACCAGTTATTAAACCAGGAGAGCATGACTAAGTGAAGCGAATAATGATTGTCGATGACGAATTTCTGGTGCGGATGGGCATCAAATCCATGCTGAACTGGGAAGAGACAGGATATTCAATTGTGTGCGAGGCAGTCAATGGCCAAGATGCGATTAAAAAGATACAGCAATATGCTCCCCAGATAATCCTCACAGACTTGGTTATGGAACCTGTTTCAGGGCTTGACCTTATACAGTATTGCAGAAGAAATTATCCTGATATTAAGATTGTTGTACTCAGCAATTATAATGATTTTGAGAATGTCCGGGCGGCCATGAAGCTTGGCGCCAGGGATTTTCTCTTTAAGCTGACCACAAATGCACAGGAGCTTCTAAAAATTCTTGATGGAATTTCAGAAGAGATCGATCAACGTCAGGTGATCGATGAAAATGCCGAGGCAATGCTTATCAGAAACGCCGATGCCATCCGTCAACATCTGATCGGCACCATGATTGATTCGACATATAAAAACGAAGCCGACCTTATTAGTGAACTTAGACTCGCAGATGTCAAGTGCGATTTTACAAAATTATATCGGATCATGTTTTTGAGTGTCGCTAATTATGCTCTATTCGAAAACTCCATAAATGTCGCTGGACATAGAATGCTTATAGTTTCGCTTGAGCATATTGTCAGCGATCAAATAGGAAAGCTCTATCCCGCCCAGACATTCCACAATGATTACGGTCAATATGTTGTGTCGATCAACAATGGTACTGCAGTCGATAAATCAGTATTTGAAAATGAAATGCAGGATTGCTTTGTCCATATCAATGAGTATAGCGAGCGTTATTTTGGCGTGAAGCTCTGTGGCGCATTGAGTGGCGAATGCCTCGGCTGTGATGCGTTATCAGCAAAGGTGACGGAGTGCCGACGTGTAATAAAGAATTCATTTTTTCTCAAACAGGCAAGGCTGCTGCATGTCTCTGAGTATGAAGCAACCCATAAAGGGATTTCTGTCTTGCCAGTTCTCGATATTTCGCATTTACAGATGGCGTTGGCCAATTTCCAATTTCATGAGGTAATGTCCTGTATCGATGATTTTATAGACCAATGTTATGATCTTGTGGGTATAGATTCTTATCTTGTCAGAGAAAAACTATATGAATTTTATCGTACTATTAAGTCAGATAGTATCACCAAAGGCATCATTCTCGATAATATTGTTGATAGGAATGGTCTAGCACTCTACCAAGCTATTTTTCAATATGATCTGCTTATGAATATTTCAGACAGTTTTTCATCTCTGATACAAAACTATGAGGAAGAATGTATGAAGATCGGCGGTAAGAAATTAAAGAAAGAGATAGCCAAAATTCTGATGTATGTCAACGCGAATCTTTCGACGGATTTGAGCATTACGCATGTCGCTGGCATTGCAAATATGAGCGAAAGTTATTTTTCCCATCTGTTTAAAAATGAAATGGGGATTTCTTTCGTTGATTATGTAAATCGTGTTCGAATTGAAAAGGCAAAAGAAATGCTCGTGCGGACCGAACTCAGAGTGAATGAAATCGGTTCGGCGGTTGGAATCGAAAATTCCAATTATTTCAGTATACTCTTTAAAAAACTTGCAGGATCTACCCCGATACAATACAGAAATGAGCATTTAGCCGGATAAATATATAAATCAAAGAAAATAGATAGTTGCTCAGGCATAGGGTATAATGCCACGAAATCATGTGCAGAATTATAGAGAAAAATAGCCAAAAGCAAAAATGTACAGAATAGACTTCCACAGTTAGAATATTTCTAACGCAAAGAGAGCCTGTCACTAAGGAGGTATAACATGACAAAGAAACTATTGTTTCTAGGGTTTGTGATGCTCAACATCGTTGGGTTAATCCCTTGCCAAAACAGCAACTATTTGATGGCCCAGGATCTAAAGAAGCCTATCTTGCTCAAGTTTTGGGGTGGTGTCCCTGCAGAATATGGCCCTGAACAGACAATCAAAGCATTCAACGAGGCATACAAGTATAAGGGTATACAGGCTGAGTATGTACGTTTCGTGAACGATGATACGGGAAATATAAAGCTAGAGACAACGCTGCTCGCAGGTGGCGATATAGATATCTACATGACCTATACGACGAGCAGTCTTGTGAAACGTGGGACGGGCAAAATGGCCCTTGAGCTTTCTCCGATGCTGCAAAAGGTCGGATTTGATCCTGTGAAGGAACTCGGCGAAGTGGTATCTACGTGCTTCTATGACGGAAAGGTCTACGGATTGCCAACAAAAATGGAGAATTACTTTATCCTCGCGAATAAGAATATGTTTGACGCCGCAGGTATTCCGCTTCCGGAATCATGGACATACGACGAATTCAGAGCGACAGCGAAGAAACTGACCAGGGGAGAGGGGCTGAATAAGGTGTACGGAATGTACTGGAACACCAACATGGAAATATTCCGTCCATCCTACATCGCCCAGACTGTTCTTGGACCGAATTTTCTCTATAAAGAAGGAGGAAAAGAGACCAATCTCGACAATCCAGAGTTCATCAAGTTGAATCAGATGGTCGCTGATATGATGCTCGTCGACAAGTCAGCGATTTCTCACACCGACAATGTGACTCAAAAGCTTTCTATCGAAAGCACTTTCCTGGCTGGTAAAAGCGCAATGTCGCTTGGAGTCTGGGCTATTCGTTCGATTAAGGATATTGAAAAATATCCGCACGACTTCGTAACTGCTTACCTTCCGCCACCTGTATCCGATAAGAGCAAGGCTAAATACTCCATAGGAGAACAAGTCATCGGAGATTTTATATGCATCAACCCAAACTCCGATTACAAGGATGCTGCGATGGAATTCATCATGTGGTATATCAAGGGCGGCATGCTTAATATGACTCCTTATGGACGCGTTCCTATCTATAAGGGCCTAAGTCCAGAGACAATCGCCGAAATGTACATGAAGAATGGTGAGAAAATTCTTGATAGAACCACGGTTCTGAAATTTCTCGAGCCCGCTAAGAACATAGCCATTTCGACCGAAACGAACAAGCTCCCGGAAGTTCAGAAAGTATTCAACGAGGCGCTTGAAGCCATATATACCGGCCATAAAGATGCCGCTACCGCGCTGAAAGAGGCAAAGATCAAGGCAGACAAATTTTTGAAATAACAAGGATAAATAAAAGCAATATCAAGAGTAATGCGGGAAGGGAACTGTATATCTTTCCCGCATAGCTCTATATAACAATGGGATCAAAGGAGTGGCAATGCGCTTGAAGTTTAAGCTGAGCAGGCAAGCTAGGATCGATTTGACGGGGTATGCCTTTATCGCGCCAAATTTGCTTGGGATGCTAATATTTACTTTTTTCCCCTTTTTCTTTTCCCTTTTTATCAGCTTTACTGATTGGGATTATACAAAAGGTCTGGGGAACTGGAGTTTTAATTTTGGTGCAAATTACGTTGAGATATGGAAAGACGAATGGTTCATTGCCGCAGTTAAAAACACGCTTATCTACGCGCTTACAGTGGTACCAATTACCATATTTTTGGCGCTTGTGCTGGCAGTTATTATCGACAAGTATTGCTACGCCAAGACACCGATCAAACTGGCTCTTTTCATGCCGTATATTTCTAACATTGTCGCCGTGGCGATTATATGGGTTATGATGTATTCGCCATGGGGACCTTTTACGCTTCTTGTCCAGAAGTTGGGTTGGAAAAATCCTCCACGCTGGTTGGGGGATTATTACTGGGCTTTACCCGCAATAATTCTAATGTCGATATGGAGCAATGTCGGGTATGCGGTATTGATCTATTCTTCTGCGATTCAGGGCTTGTCTCAGGAAGTATTCGAAGCGGCTGATGTTGATGGCGCCAACGAGATAACGAAATTTTTTAAGATAACGATACCTGCTCTGTCACCGACAACGTTTTTTTTGATAACCACGACACTCATAACTTCATTTCAAGTTTTCGCGCCAATCCAAATTATGACAAGAGGCGGACCGGGCACAAGCACGAATGTGCTCGTGTACTACATCTATACAGCGGCATTTACCTTTTTCAGGATGGGGTATGCTTCGACGATTTCATGGGTTTTATTTGCACTGTTGCTCGTCGTTACCTTGATCCAGTGGAAAGGACAGAAGAAATGGGTTAGCTACGAATGAACAATAACACAAACAGTGTCAAAAAATACAGGGTCAGAAAAATAGCGACGAGGTGGGTGATGACTATTCTGATGGTTATAATTGTTATTGGCATGATCATCCCTTTCCTATGGATGCTTTCGGCGTCAATGAAGATGGAGAAGGATATTCTGACCTTGCCGATAAAATGGATACCAAAATATTTTTACATCGATAATTACAAGGAAGTATGGAATATTGGCGGTAAGGCTAAAGTCGATTATCATTTTGGAGTAGCCTATTTGAATTCGTTGAAGATTGCCTTCATAAACATGTTCGGGGCTGTGCTCACAAGCACACTGGCGGGCTACGCATTCGCCAAGATAAAGTTTAGAGGTAGCAATATTATTTTTTTACTTTACTTATCGACGATGATGATTCCCTCACAGGTGACACTCATTCCGCGATTTGTGCTCTTCAATTCGCTGAAAATGATGGGAGGACATCTTCCTCTTATCCTGCCGGGACTTGTGACCATTACAGGCACCTTTCTAATGAGGCAGTATTTCATGCAAATTCCTAATGAGCTGAAAGAGGCGGCTGTCATAGATGGTGTGGGCGAATTCCGGATTTGGTGGAACATTATGGTACCAATAGCCAAACCAGGAATGGCGGCGCTGTCTATTCTCGTTTTTTTATGGAACTGGAATAACTATCTTGATCCATTAGTATTTTTGTCGAACTGGCGTAAATACACGATTCCCGTTGCTCTGACAAATTTTATTGAAGAAAGCTTGACGCAGTATGGCCTTGTTATGGCTGCGTCAGCCTCGGCATTGATTCCTGTGTTCATTGTGTTTTTGGTAGGGCAGAAGTTTTTTGTGAAGGGGTTGGTGGCTGGGGCCATCAAAGGGTAGACAGTATGAAATACGGTATATATTATGCCTACTGGGAACGACAGTGGGGTGCCGATTACCTGCCATACGTCAAGCGTGTTGCGCGGTTGGGATTTGATATCCTTGAAATATCGTGTGCATCTGTTGCCGATATGCCTATTGCCCTGCAGGGAGATCTCCGTCGGGTCTGTGATGATTTTGGTATCACACTGACGGCGGGATATGGCCCAAAGGCATCGCAAAATGTTGCCTCGAAGGAATCAGCGGTGGTGCACAATGCCTTTGAATTCTGGGCAAAAACCTTCAAAATTTTAGGTTCTCTCGGAATCAGCTTAGTAGGAGGTGGATTGTACTCGTATTGGCCTGTCGATTATTCGAAGCCGATCGATAAGCCAAGCGAATGGGAGCGGAGTGTCACCGGTGTGAGGCAGATGGGTATTATAGCCGATGATTATGGTATTACGCTTTGTATGGAAGTGCTGAATCGGCATGAAGGGTATCTGCTGAATACTGCTGATGAAGGCGTGGCATTCATCAAGGCGGTAAACAGACCCAATGTAAAAGTAATGCTTGATACATATCACATGAATCTCGAAGAGGACAGTTTTGAGACTGCTATACGCACTGCGGGGACACATTTGGGACATTTTCATATCGGTGAGTGCAATAGACGGCTACCAAGCGCTGAGGGACGGATACCATGGGTGTCCATAGGTAAAGCCCTGCGGGGGATCGGCTACGATGGGCCTGTTGTAATGGAACCTTTCGTTTTGCCGGGAGGTCAGGTAGGCAGAGATATCCGTCTTTGGAGAGATCTTTCGAGAGGATCAAGCGCAAAACAGCTCGATGAGAATGCAAGGGAGTCTCTACAGTTTGTGAAGAGTGTATTCGAGAGAGGAAATAAAGATGAAACAGGCAGTAATGACAAAACCAGGGTTCATCAAGTACCGCGATGTTCCAGTCCCAGTTGTGAGCCCTGAGCAGATTAAAATCAAGATGAAGGTGATAGGCATATGCGGCTCGGATATTCACGTCTATCATGGGAAACACCCTTATACAACCTATCCTGTAGTGCAGGGACACGAGGTCTCCGCCGTCGTTGAAGAAGTTGGTGCTTCGGTTTCCAATATAAAAGTTGGAGATACGGTTACAATTCAGCCTCAGGTAGTCTGCGGAAAGTGTTACCCCTGCACACACGGTATGTACAATGTTTGTGAGTCACTGAAGGTCATGGGCTTTCAGACTACCGGTATGGCGAGTGAGTATTTCGTTGTGGACGCGAAGAAGGCACTGGTGTTACCAAAAGGTATGAGCTTTGAACATGGTGCGATGATAGAGCCTTTGGCTGTCGGTGTACACGCAATTCGGCGTTATGGAGATGTAAGGGGTAAAAAGGTGCTAGTGATAGGTGGGGGCCCGATCGGTAATCTTTTAGCACAGACCACAAAGGCTAAAGGAGCCATGGCGGTTCTACTATCGGAGGTAAGCGCTTATCGACTCGAGACAGCGCGGCGCTGTGGACTTATGACAACCAACCCGACTCAGGAAGTGCTCCGTCAGGCTGTTGTATCTCATTTTGGGCCGGATGGTGCTGACATCATTTTTGAATGCATTGGCCTCGGAACGACACTCCAGCAGGAAATCGAAATTGCGAGAAAGGGAAGCGATATTGTGGTGGTTGGCGTATTTTCGGATTCTGCGATTCTCAATATTGGCTTTGTGCAGGATCACGAGCTTAGAATCAGTGGTACTGCCATGTACCGTGAGGAAGACTTTATCGAAGCCATTCAACTTGTCAGTCAGGGATTGATTGAGTTGGATGCTCTGATTACGCACAGGATTCCGTTTGAGAGCTATATTGAGGCATACAGACTTATAGATACACAGAAAGACAAAGTCATGAAGGTGTTAATCGAAATGGAGTAACGCTGAAATCGTTGTTTCTGCATATTGATAAATCAGACGGGAGGCCATGTATGCAAAATGAAAAAGTATGCTGCAAACAGTATGACGTTGTAGTGGTAGGAGGGGGAATGGCGGGTATATGCGCCGCGATCGCCTCTGCGAGACATGGGGCTAAAACTGCAATTATTCAGGCGCGTCCCGTGTTCGGAGGATGTGCCAGCTCCGAAATACGAATGCATATCTGTGGAGCTGGTTGTCATATGGCAAAATCTGATAATTCAGAGACTGGTATCCTCATGGAATTGTTACTGGAAAACAAACACCGGAACCCGTATCAGTCTTTTTCGGTATGGGATGCTGTGCTGTGGGAAAAAATTCGGTTTCAGGAAGGACTGGACTCTTATCTGAATACATCGGTCCGAGATGTCGAAATGCACGGAAATAGGATTGTCAGTGTGCTTTGCTATCAGTCAACAACTGAGATGTCTTATCGTATTTTAGGCAGCATCTTTGTCGATGCGACAGGTCATGGGTCTGTTGGAACCATGGCAGGCGCTGAGTCCCGCATGGGTAGCGAGTCGCGCTATGAGTTCAACGAACCCTCGGCACCGGAAAAGCCCAATTCCTACACAATGGGTAATACACTTATGTTTCAGGCTGTGGACCGGGGTGCGCCTGTTAGGTTCGAGAAACCTTTCTGGGCCTACAGCTTTTCAGAAGAGGACCTGAAGTACCGCCACCATTACAATTGTACCGTATCAATGGGAGAGAACGGAAAGTTTGAGGAATTCAAGAATGGTGAGATGAAGAATCTTCCAGAGTTTTCTGCCATGGATGCTGGGTACTGGTGGATTGAGCTTGGTGGTAACTACGACAACATTATACGTAATGACGAAATCATACGCGATGAGCTTCTTAAGTGTGTCTTTGGCGTCTGGGACCACATCAAGAATTGTGGAGACCATGGGGCGGAGAATTACGATTTGGAATGGGTTGGTATGGTGCCTGGCTGTAGAGAAAGTCGTCGTTTGGTGGGTGATTACCTCCTCAATGAGAATGATATACGAGCGAACCGCATTTTCCCCGACGCGGTGGCCTATGGGGGTTGGCCTATGGATGTCCATATTCCTGGAGGCATCATGGATTTTGACAGTCTACCATCGAAGATATTCAATTTTGATGGTGTCTATACTATTCCATATCGTTCCTATTATTCCAAAAACATCGACAATCTTATGATGGCGGGAAGAGACATTAGTGTAACAAAGATGGCTATGGGATCAACGAGAATTATGGGTACCTGTGCGGTGGGAGGTCAAGCGGTGGGAACCGCTGCGGCCCTTGCAGTTAGATATAGATACTCACCGCGTGAACTCGGTGGGAAAATCACGGAACTTCAGCAGCTGCTTATGAAAGATGACTGCTATATCCCTGGTTTCGCAAACAGCGACACTATGGATTTAGCGAGGACAGCGAAGGTAAGCGCAACAAGTGAGCTGCCGTATCACAATGCCGTGAATGTAACTAATGGCGTCGCGAGGAAGATCGGCACGCAAGAAAACTGTTGGGAATCCGATGGTATTGGAGACAAAGGAGCAAAAATTACGCTCGTATGGCCAACGCATAAAGTCATCCGCGAAGTGCGGATAATCTTTGATCCCAACCTGACGCGAGAGATTATGCCTTCCATAACGGCACAAGTCAAGAACAGACAGGTAAAGGGTATGCCGGAGGAACTCGTCAAAGATTACACTATAGATTTCTACCGTGGCGACAATATTGTGCTGAGTCAAGAGGTTCGGGATAATTATCTTCGGCTCAGGACATTGCAGCTACCGGATTCGGTTAAGGCTGACAAGATCTGTCTGACCGTCTTGTCTACCTATGGCTATAGATCGGCACGCATTTTTGAAATTAGAGTTTATTAAGAAAGGTCTTTTTATATTTTGTAAAATTCCTCAGCAGACGCTCGAATGAATCCGGTGTATATGTATTGAAATCTTCCTCGTCGACTAAGACATAATTGAAACGGGTCTTCTTCTATGCCGCATTGATGTCGCTGCACCATTTGGCGAGGCGCGCCATCTTGAGGGGAACATCGATATCCTCAAGCCCTTTTGTCTCGACGATGACCACCCTGTTTCTATCCAGTTTGACGAGGAAATCCGGATAGTAATTCGAGATGCGGCCATTCGACGTAACATAATCGAAGTTGAAATGCACCGCGAAATAGTTTTTCGCATACGCAAGCATATCGGGGTAGCTATCCAGGAAGGACGTGAACTAAAGCTCAAGCCGGTTGTCCTCGATTATTTTATTGAAGATACTTTTCTGAGTCAGATAGAACGACTGTTCCTTGACAACAAAGGGGCGCTTGTTGCTCAGTCTCAGAGAGTCGCAATTCTCCGCGTCGCCCCTGTCCTAAACCGTAAACCGGTTTATTTCCCTGACAAAGGTCTCGATTATCGTTTTCGTCGATTAGAGCTCTGCGAGGCTCTTCATGTCATCAAGCAGCACAGGTGTAGTGGTGTAGTATAGAGTGATGAGGTTATGAATTCCTTTATCTTGCAGTAAAGGACATCGTAGCCGCTCACCAGGCGTAATTCTTTCATGATAACCTGGGCGAAGTAGCCGACGACACTCCGGTAATCGGTTACAGTCGCAGAGTCGAAAATAGTTGTATGGTCGACATCACCCATCGTTATATCTCTGAAAACAATTTTGCGTGTTTCCTCATCCGTGAAATGAAGATAGATAAGTTTCCTATTTCCAAAAGCCAAGGGCTTCAGAGCATCCAGGTTCTTGTATTCTCTGTATGTCACAGTCGGTTATAACTTTCCTAAATTAGTCTGAACCAACTCCATTTAAGTAGACACAGAATCTAATTCTATCTCTGGAGGGAGTATAATAAAATGGACATGAAGTTAAGAGAAAAAAGGAGGGTTCATGTCCAGGAAGAAGTTCAACAAGGAGTTTAAGGTCGCAGCCTTGAAGCTCGTGCTCAATGATGAGCTGCCAGTGTCGCAAGTGGCGCATCAGCTTTCAGTGCATCCGAACAATCTGTATCGTGGGGTGAACGAGTATGAGAAGCATGGTGAAAATGCCTTTCCGGGCAACGGGACCACGATCTATACCTATCAAGCGGAAATACACCGGCTGGAACGACTGAATCGGGAACTTGAAGAAGAGGTTGAGCTTTTAAAAAATTCAAGGTCTTGCGGCGCACCAAAAGAGCGTGAGATTTCAGTGTTTGGTGGAACAGCAACACCGATACTCAGTCAGGAAGGCCTGCATGACATTGGGAATCTCACGCATTGGGTTCTCTGCATACTGTGCACGCAAACCATCTGACCGACAGCTCGAGAATGAAGCCCCCTCACAAAAGATACACGGGGTATTCGAACAGCATTGTGGACGATATGGCACGAAACGGATTGCACACTCCTTACAGGATGAATGGATCAAGGTCAATAGAAAACGAATAGTAAAGCTCATGCTTAGTATGGATCTCTATGCGAAAGGTGCAAGAAAAGCCTCCAAGAATTACAATAAGAAACACACCACTAAGGCTTGTTCCAATCTTCTGGATCAATGCTTTATGACAGGTCAACGAAACAAAGTATAAATGGTAGATATCACCTATGTTCCCACCCACGAAGGCTATCTGTATCTTGCTGCTTTCTTAGATCTATGTACACGCAAGATTGTCGGTTGGTCGATATCGTCCACAATGACTGAACGACTTGTCATGGATGCATTCCTCCAGGGCTTCGGCAAGGAAAGGCCAGGACCGGGGTTTATCGTTCACACGGACCAAGGCGCCCAATTTACTGGTGGAAACTTTACGACACTTGTGAGAATTAAGGGAGCAATCCTTTCGAACAGGACTAAAGGCAATCCGTACGATAATTCGCTCATGGAATCGTTCTATAAGACGCTAAAACGGGAACTCGTGAACGATGCAGCCTTCAAGACAAAAGACGAAGCGCGTCAGGCACTGCTCAGCTACATTGAGTTGTACTACAATAGTATAAGAAAGCATTCTGCGTTAGGGTATATTGCTTCTCGAGAGTATGAGGAGCTGAATTCATAGATTTCTCTTATCTTTGTGTCCAAAATAACTGGACCCTTCCAATTTCTATACCTCTCTTGTGTCCACTTGCAGGGGATCAGTCCAGACTAAATTAGGAAGATTTAAACCGACCTTGACGTACACAGCTTATTCTGGAACAGCACTGTAAGGGAAGCCACTTTACCTGGAAAAATCGACTGGCATTGCAATATTACTACGAAGGCATTAACAGGTATCGAAAGTTACACAGTCCGACCATGCTGGACAAAATCTTTCAGAAGAGCGACAAAACGATCAGTTGTCTACGGCCTTGAAGACTCGGTGTTGACCAAAGGCATACGGACTACCCTCTATTTCGCTTATCCCTACTGCTCGGAAGAGCTAGGAACTATTGAGAATCACAACAGCATTATTCGAAGATTCCTGCCCAAAGGCACCAATTTCAACCTTATCGGCAATAAGAAAATTGGGGCTTCAGGGAATAGTATGGGTGACATGACAGAAGGCAGGAATCTTGCCATACTTGAAGCATGGAAGACAAAGAACTCTATGAGAAGCTATTAGGTGTAAAAGAGCCATGGGATGTAATCGATGTCACAGTCGACATGCAAAAGGGCTGTGTGGCCGTCAAGCTTGGGCACCCAAAGGGAACAAAGTTTCCTTGTCCGGTATGTGGAGAGCTTTGTGCGATCTATGATCACGAGAAGCGACGATGGCGACATTTGGACAGTTGTGGATTTACAACAATTCTTGAAGCGGATGTTCCTCGGATCTGCTGTAAGGATCATGGGGTGAAACAAGTGAGTATACCCTGGGCAGAATCTGGCTCACGTTTTACTGCGCTTTTTGAAGCGATAGCGATTTCATGGCTCAAGGTAGCGAGTATTTCTGATGTAGCCAAGATACTGAAAATAAGCTGGGAAGAAGCTTCAGGGATAATGGAAAGAGCTGTGAAGCGTGGGCTAAAGCGTCGAGTAGCAGTACCTGTGAAAGCATTAGCCATCGATGAGACTTCATTTCAGAAGCGTCATGAGTATGTCACGGTACTCTATGACCGAGAGAGGGACTGTGTGATCGATATACTCGATGGACGAAAGAAAGAAACACTGCAAAGGTGGCTGAAAGATAATCAAGACAGCCTTAAGGAACTTGAGTCAGTGACGATGGACATGTGGGATGCCTACATTGGAGCAGTGAAAGAGACAATTCCCGATGCTGAAGAGAAGATCTGCTTTGATCGATTTCATGTGGCAAGATACTTTACGAAGGCAGTAGATAAAGTAAGGGCAGAAGAGCATCGAGAGTACAAAGCGAAGTATGGGACAAGTCCCCTTACTAAGACAAGATACATGTGGCTACGCTCGAAAGAAAGTAGGGCTGAGCAGAGTACAAAAGACTTTGCAGCGCTTGCTTGTATGAACTTAAAGACCGCGAGGGCATGGCGGATAAAGGAAAGTGCTGGAGAGCTCTGGACGCTGACTGACCGAAAAGAGTCTGAAGAAGGATGGCACAGGCTCTTAGGATGGACAGCTCGATGTCGGCTTAGACCAATGATTGAAGTAGGGAGGACAATACGAAACTATCTCTGGGGAATACTGAATGCGACAGTGAAGAGAGCTACTAATGCGAAGGTTGAATCGGTGAATGCGATAATTCAGAAACTGAAAGTGCGAGCTTGTGGATTTCGCAATAGAGCTCGATTCAAGATGGCAATCCTCTTTCATTGTGGGAAACTCTCTCTGCTTCCAGAGGTATTATTATGACCCACACTAAAGCCGGAAGCGCCAGAAAATTAAATAAATCCAAGACTGTATTAATACATATCCACGAAATATCCTTGGTGGCTTTACCCCTTTGCAATGCTTTAAAGAGGCTTTTGGACTAACCAATCAGACTATCAAACTGCTGGAGGCATGCTCATTAAATATCCACTACAAAAACATAAGAATAAATTATGTGGACAATTTACTTTACAGAAGATACATTTGGACTTCATATTTTAAGTAGTGTCAGAGAAAAGACTGTTATGGCACATCTTGCAATACTCTCACTTTTGAACTTTATTAGGACCTTGGAAAACCACCGCCTTTGGCGGTGGTGATGTCCTGACTGGCTATGCCGTAAGATAGCCAGGAGTTACAATGAGGTATGCCGAAGTGGAAGAAGCTTGCGCATGTTGTCTATCAATGCAGCTATCATATCGTATGGACGCCGAAATACCGATATCGAATTCTCGAAGGCGATATAGCGAAAATGGTAGAGCATAAGATCAAGGCAGTATGCGAATGGAAAGGGATAGAGATACTGGAGCTCAACATCAGGAAGGATCATGTGCATATGGTAGCGACGATACCGCCGAGGATATCGATATCAGAAGCGATGGGGATTATAAAGGGGAAGACAGCGATAGCGCTCTTCAAAGGGCATACGAATTTCAAGGAGAAGCCATATTGGGGAATCATTTCTGGAGTAGGGGATATTGTGTGACGACCATCGGGATGGACGAAGATAAGATTCGTCGTTATGTAAAATACCAGGAAGAAAGGGAGAAACAAGAGGAGAATAACTCGAAGGATTATGGGCTCTTTGAGAGCCCAGATTCTTAAAGCCACCACCTTTGGTGGTGGTTGTTTACTTAGTTTATAATTATCAAAGAGATATTCAACATATTTTAGGAGACTACCAATGTTGAATGCAAAGATATCATTTTCCTTAAGAAACATGTCTTTTTTGCGCAAATTGGCACAATTCGCAATGCTATTCCTATTTTTGCTTGGTGTATCTGCGCAGGAGAAGCGAGCGGCGCTCGTGATAGGCAACGGAGCCTATACCAATGTGCCGCGTCTCAATAATCCAGTCAACGATGTCAAGGATGTTGTCGCAGCATTGAAGGTTCTAGGGTTTGAAGTGATCGAAGGCGAGGATCTTGATCTTGCAGGAATGGAAGAATCGCTTCAAGCGTTCAAGAAGATTCTTGAGGGCAAGGATGTTGCTCTTTTCTATTATTCTGGGCACGGGGTTCAAGTTCAAGGAGAAAACTTCCTTATTCCTGTGCGTGAGCGGATCGAGAGCGAAATCACAGTTAGGAGCCGAGCTATGCCATTAAGCCAGGTGCTGAATACCATTCGAGATGCGAACGTGTCGACCGCGCTCATTTTCCTCGATGCATGCAGAGATAATCCTTTCCCAGGAGCGAGCAGAAGTGGAGTGCGCGGATTGAGCATCGTCAGTTCTCCTAAAGAAATCGAGACTCTTATCTCGTATGCGACAGAGCCAGGGGAAACTGCATCCGATGGCACAGGGAGAAATGGAATCTTCACCGCTGCTTTCTTGAAAAACCTCTCAGAACCCGGATTAGAGATTTCAGAGCTTATGCGAAGGGTCAGGGCTGATGTCATTGAAGCCACGAATGGAAACCAGAGGCCTCGTACGGATATTGGGCTTTCGAAACCATTCTATTTTGCCGATCCTGAATTGCTTGCGCAGCGAGCAAAAGAAGCAAGCGACAAGGCAGCGGCAGAGCTTTCTTCAATCGAAGAGCAAATAGCCGCATTGCAAGCACAGATTAATAGCACTAAGGATGAAGAGACTAGGCAGAGACTGCTTCTTGAGCAGCAAAGACAGCAGGCCATCGAAGCTGCGAAGAAGCTCGAAGCGGCTCAACTTGCAGACCAAGCACAGAGGCAAGCCGAAATTGCTTCACAAACAAAGGCCTTAGAGGAGAAGCGGAAGAAGGATCTGGCTTCTGCACAAGATTTGCAGAATGCGCTTGCGCAACTCGCTGCAGAAAAGAGAGCAGAACTTGACAAGCTGGCAGCCAATGCTCTCAGTGAAAGTCCAGATGTTCTTGTAGATACCGTAGAGCGCCTTGAAAAGGCTATTGGAGAAGTCGAGAGCGAATATGCCAAAGTGCTTGAAATCTCAGCTGCCAGTCTGACAAAGACATGGCAGGTAAAGCTGGATTCACTCTCTTCTTTTCAGCCCGATCCTTGGGAATCGGATGCTATGTTTTCTGCTCGTATCGATAAGGAGAGAAAGGAGCTCATAGTCGCACAAGATGCGGACATTGCAAGGCTAAAGGCTGAGATTCAGGATCAAAAAGACAAACAGATTGCATCTTGGAGACAGCAACTCCAGGATACCTTGAAAATTCTCGATGAAAAGACCTGGGTTGTTTCAGGTAGTTCGGTGATTATTGATGTTGGTACATATGATCGCAATGCAATGTTCTGGCCTTTTATAGTGAGTTCGAAGGATCCGTCGCTTCCTATTTCAGGACTTAAGCTCAAAGCAGATCTTTCAAAGTCGCAGGATATCAAAGCTGATTACCTTAAGATCGATACCGCAATAAAGACAAATGCTCTGACCGCTGAACTCCGATGGGGAATTGATCGGCAAAAAGAGCAAAATCGATATTTTATTGTCCTTAGGAATGCAAGAATAATCGATCTTAATACAGGATCTGTAATAGCTGATCAAGAATATGCAAATCGGTTAGCATGTTTTGAACCCGGAAAATGGAATGAGTTAGAGACAAGCGGGTTTTTTCAGATTATCGCAGAGAGCGGGGATAATGAACCAGAACTCTGGCTTGATGGAATAAAACTTCCCAGAGGTACTTCGAAGATTGAGCTTCAAAGCGGCAGCTATGTCTTTGAGTATAAGAGATCGGGAGAATCTGCGAATAGGATAATAGTTGAAATTGCTCCTGGTGAAATGATTACAGTGGATACCGTGAGACGACTTCTACCATTGGTTTTTGTAGAGGGAGGCACATTTACCATGGGTTCTATGACAGGAAATGAAGATGAAAGGCCTATACATAAAGTGACAATTACTTCTTTTTGGATTGGGAAATATGAAGTCACGCAAGGACAATACAGAGCAGTGATGGGAAGTGCCGCTATGAAATCTCAGGGATTATCTGAGGGATTAGTATTCTCTGATGATTATCCAGTAGTCAATGTGAGCTGGTATGATGCTATTGAATTCTGCAATAAACTTTCAGCCAAGGAACAGCTTGAACCTGTCTATGAAATAGCATCAAATAGAGAGGTAGTGGCGGATTTTTCAAAGAATGGCTATCGACTGCCCACAGAGGCGGAGTGGGAGTATGCAGCGAGAGGTGGAAAAAAATCCAATAACTACCCTTATTCAGGCTCAAGTGGTCTCGATTGGGTAGGTTGGGATAATTTAAATTCGGGGTATCATGCACATCCCGTTGGCTCAAAAGATGCAAATGAGCTTGGTATCTACGATATGTCGGGTAATGTAGACGAATGGTGTTGGGATTATTATGGATTGTATATTTCCGAGTCTCAGAGAGACCCCACAGGAAATCCTAATGGAAATTCGCGTGTGATTCGGGGAGGTGACTATCTTTCCACGGCACCCTATTCTTGCAGCATTTCATCTAGAAGTAAAAATATTTCTACTACATCGAAAATGACTCTCGGTTTCCGTGTCGCGCGAAGACAATAATTTCGGTATTTTATCCGAAGTCCTTAAGAATATATCATGCCTGACAGGAGAGCGCATTATACAAATATTTATCTTATAAAGATTAAAACAAAGACCGGCACTTCTTCAGTGGTAGTAATACCTGCCTATCCTGCAGTATGGCTTATAGATTCTGAATCTCAGTATTAACAAGGATTAAGAGCATAAGGCATTAACAATCTAATTATTCATTATAAAGTGTTTTGTCTAAAATATTTCTTGCCTTCTGCAATGTTTCTTTCTGTATATGGTTCGAATACCGGCCAAGAGTAGCAAGTATACGGTGCCCAGTTAATTTTGCTGCCTCTTGTGGCTCTAAACCCGAATCTACAAGTCGCGTTGCATAAAAGTGCCTTAATCCATGAAATACTAGATTTCTTTTCTTTTGCTCTTCTTCACTTATTCCAATTGCTCGCAGTATTCGATTCCATGCCCTTTTAATGGTGGTTTCAGATATAGGTTTTCCTGGATCAGCGGGGTTGAATAACACAAAGCTCTCATCGTTTGCAGCTCCGAGCTCTTGTGCTGTCTTTCTTGCTTCAATTAGCATCTTTTCTAGACTTGCAGAAATAACTACATTTCTGCTTGATCCAGCTTTTGGTTGCTTAAGGTGTTTATCTTCATCAGCCCATGTCGCACTGACTGAAATAATTCCTTGTTCAAGGTCAACATCCTTCCAGCGCAATGCTCTAATTTCACCTAGCCTCATGCCTGTAAGAGCGCCTATAACGATCGCAAGCTTTTCACGTAAACCTATTAAAGGCGGATCTCCTTTATTCTTTTTGCTATTTGGTAAGCGGGGGCGCGGTTTAGTATCAATCCGAGCTTCATTTGTATCCTTTGTAAACCACACTGGCGCGGTTTCTAAAGCAAGGATTTTTTCTAGCTCCTGAGGTGTTATGAGGCCCCGCTCTCTTGCCTTTTTTTCAGGCAAAGTTATTCCCTTAAAGGATATTTGAGACATTGCGCCTCGTGCTGATATCCAAGTACAAGGAGCACGCATTGTATTAAGAATAGAGTTTATTGTATATCGTGACAGCCCATTATGCCTTGCGTGCCTAAAGAATTCGTCTATAAATGCGAAACTGATATCCTTCATTTTGATCGAATTGAATGGACCATACTTTGAAAGGTATTTAATTATATTTCTTTTATTTTCATTAATGTAATGGTTTGATAGCAGTCTACCAGCATCTTTCAAATCCTGAAGATATGGCGAACGCTCTGGATCCCAAAATATTTTCAAGGCCTCATTTACCGAAAGACCAGCAATTCTATCTGCTTCTGTACCCTGTAATGCCTTTAGCTCCGCTTCAAGCCTGCGCTTTTCCTGTTGCTCTTTTGAGCGCTCAATGCGCTTTTGCAATGCTAATGCTTTGAGGTCTTCTTCTCCAAGAATTCTCCCTGCTTCTGCATGCGCTTCTTTTTCGTCTTCAGTCTTTGCAGATCTTGTTAGAAAGTTTACTTTATCTTCATCCCAAAACTTTATATAGAATAGTCTATGTTTTGCAGAAGTTGGTCGCTTGTAAAGACTGTAAGTAATTCCAGAATTCTTTCTAGTTTTCGACATGATATTGCCTCCCAAGAATTGGTGACACTTTCTTAGTGACAGTCCGATTTTGGCAATGCAATATCATGTAATTCCTTATGGGCGCTGACGGATTTGAACCGCCGACCTACTGGGTGTAAACCAGCCGCTCTGACCAACTGAGCCAAGCGCCCAAACTATCCATTTGTGCAGCGGCTGAACACTAGCATAAGGCAGCCAAATGAGTCAAGCAAAATAGTCTTTTTGGAAGAGCGAATCATTGGATTTGGGCATAACATATACGATATCAAAGAAAGACTCCATTTCGATAAATGGCTGGAATTCAAAATAATGTTCCCAATATTGGATCTGTACAAGCCAATATTGGGAATTCGTATAAAGCGCGCGATACACTCTCCATTCTTAAGAGAAGATGAGGTAGCAGACTCGAAGAATCCTTGCCGAATAGCCTTAATTTTCCGTACATTTATAATGTCGGATTCTATTCCGCAATGCAAACATTACTATTATTTTAATTATAATTCTATTAGGTGGTATAATATGTCGGCAAGCGAGCTCATACCAATAGATCAAATTTTGCCTGGTAAGCTGCCAATAATAACACTTATCGGAAAACCAATATTCCCGGGAATCTTTACGCCAATAATGGTTGGCAAGGAGCCGGACATTCAAATTGTTGAACAAGCGATTTCGGCTGATGGAATGATTGGTCTTGTGCTTCAAAAAGACGATTCTGATGAGCCATCCTCGAATAATCTATTTCATGTTGGTACAGCGGCAAAGATCATAAAAAAAATCAATCTTCCAGACGGTGGCATCAATATATTCATCTCCACTTTCAAGCGTTTCAAGATAAAGAAATTCATCTCCAAGGAGCCACCAATAATTACGGCAGTCAGCTATCTGGACGACGAAAACTATGACAACGATGAGGTAAAGGCTCTGACTCGAGCCCTTATAAGCGAGATGAAGCAACTCAGTGAAAACAACCCGCTTTTCTCTGAAGAGATGCGCCTCAACATGATCAATATTGACAACCCTGGAAAGATTGCTGACTTCATCACGAGTATTCTCAATATCGAGAAAAAAGATCAGCAAGATATTCTAGAGACTTTAGATGTGCGCGAGCGAATGGAAAAGGTCCTTATTCATATCAATAGAGAAAAAGAGCTCTTTAGGATTCAGAAAAAAGTTCAAGCCGAGATCAACGAAAAAATCGAAAAAAGCCAACGAGAATACTTTCTACGCGAAGAGCTCAAGGCTATCAAACAAGAACTTGGAATGGCTCCAGATGCGCGAAGCTCTGACTATCAGCGCTTTAGGGATAAGATCGACTCATTTCAGTTCGAAGGGGAGATCAAGGAAATCGTCGAACAGGAACTCGAAAAATTCAACCTCATGGAGCCTTCTTCCAGCGAATACATGGTCACTAGAAATTGGCTGGATCTCGTGTGTTCTCTTCCATGGAATACATCGATAACAGCCGATTTCGATATCAAGCATGCAAAAAAAGTGCTCGAAGAGGACCACTATGGTCTACAGGATGTCAAGGATCGAATCATAGAATACCTGGCTGTACGCAAACTCAAAAAAGACACGCGTGGGACCATCCTCTGTCTTGTTGGTCCTCCAGGTGTTGGCAAAACGAGCATTGGTAGGTCGGTCGCGCGTGCTTTAGGCAAACAATTCTTTAGATTCTCTGTAGGAGGAATGCGCGACGAGGCCGAGATCAAAGGACACCGCAGGACCTATGTTGGGGCCTTGCCAGGCAAGATCATCCAAGGTCTCAAAATTGCCAAAAGCCGCGACCCTGTATTTATGATCGATGAGATAGACAAAATGGGTATCTCCTATCAGGGAGATCCATCGAGTGCTCTGCTAGAAGTTCTCGATCCAGAACAAAATTTCAGCTTCAGGGATCATTATCTCGACCTGCCTTTCGATATCTCGAATATCTTTTTTATCGTCACGGCGAATACTCTGGATACTATTCCCAGGCCGCTGCTCGACAGAATGGAAGTGATTCAGCTTCCTGGTTATGTGGATGTTGAAAAGATCGAAATTGCACGGCACTTTCTTATTCCGCGAAGTCTCGAAAGAAATGGCCTTGCAAAAAATCAAGTGAAATACACAAGAGATGCTTTGCTCGTAATCATAGATGGATATGCCCGCGAGGCTGGCGTACGCAATCTAGAGAAGTCTCTAGACAAAATACATCGTAAAATCGCAAAGAGTATAGTTATCGAGAATAGACAAGAAGAAAAATTCAAAATAGATAAGCATACAGTAGAAAAATACCTAGGGAAGCCAATATTCCGCGACGAAGAACTCAAGCGTGCCAGTAGGCCGGGTATGGCCATTGGATTGGCTTGGACCAGTCTTGGAGGGGATACATTGCTAATAGAAGCCGTAGCCAACCCAGGCAAGGAGGGGTTCAAGCTAACTGGTCAGATGGGGCCTGTAATGCAGGAATCGGCAGGAATAGCCTACACTTATGTAAGGAATATTGTTGCCCAGAAGTATGGAATCCAAGCTGAATTCTTCGAATCTAGACAAATACACCTTCATATCCCAGAGGGAGCTACACCAAAGGATGGACCTTCTGCGGGCATCACAATGGCCACTGCTCTTCTTTCGCTAGTGCTAAATAAGAGAATAAAAGATAGATTGGCGATGACTGGAGAGCTGAGCCTTACGGGCCAAGTTCTTCCTATCGGAGGATTACGAGAAAAAACCGTTGCAGCAAAGCGCAATAAAATAAAGGAGATCATAATACCAGCCGCAAACGAGAAGGACCTAGATGAAATTCCAGAGCATGTCAAGAAAGGACTTGTATTTCATTCAGTATCCCGAATGGAAGAAGTTATCGAAATAGTGTTTGGCTCATGATAGAATCATGAAGCATGGCACTTTTGCCTTTTTTCTGTGGAAAAGATTGCGGAGGAGATGCTTGTCCCCTTTTGACCGAAGTTGAAGATGGCAATATAAAGGGCATGCATCTCAACCCAGTTGCAGGTCAGTTTATTAGGCCCTGTGGCAAGGGCTTTCGGGCCCACCAAGATCATATCTCGCCAAAAAGATTGAGGACTCCTCTTCTGCGAACAGGTTCAAGAGGTTCAGGCCAATTTCGAGAAATAAGCTGGGATGAGGCTTTATCACTTATTGCGCAAAAACTTAGTGAAATCCGATCCGAAAGCGGACCAGGCTCAGTTCTCTGCATAGCAAGTAGCGGTTCGACTGGAGCCCTGCACAATAGTCAGACTCTAGCTCGTCGCTTTTTCAATTCTATTGGTGGATGTGTAAATGTTGAGGGAAATTATTCATGTAATGCTGCAACATATGCGCTTACAAGACTTTTTGGAACATCGAAGGGAAATAGCGGATTTGATGCGGAAACAATTCGCCATTCGAATTTCATAGTTCTATGGGGCTCAAATCCATTCGAAGCAAGGCTCGGTGCAGAACTGCCTGCTTATTTAACTGAAGCAAAGAATAGGGGAACGAGAATTATCTCTATCGATCCGCGACAGAGCCTTTCTGCAAGAATTCTAAATGCAGAATGGATTGGTATACGTCCAGGCACAGATGCTGTTCTAGGCTATGCTCTCTTATTCGAAATACTACAGGATGCACGATTCAATCAAGAATTCATCTCCAAATACGCGATTGGCTTCGAATTTCTTGCAGATTATGTGCTTGGCAAAACCGATAGAATTGCGAAAGACCCTCAATGGGCAAGCTCTATCTGTGGTATCGATGCTAAAATGATCGTGAAATTGGCCTCCTTTTTCTGGAATGAAAAGCCAGCAATGATAATTCCGGGTTATTCTATTCAGAGGGTGGCCTATGGCGAAGAAGCTTTTCGTCTAACCGTAGCCATACAACTTGCAACTCGCAATAGCGGCATGCTTGGTGGATCCACAGGATCGATCAACAATTGCCTTCCTGGGGTCAAAGTTGAGACCTTAGAAGAATTGCCTTCTAGTTTGACTAAGCAAGGCTCGGTCAGGGGGAGCTTGACTAGGGAAGCCCAGCTATGGAAGGACAGAGATATATCTCTAGGGGCAGAAGCAGGGTTGTTCAATAAGAGGGTGCCTGTACTTCGCTGGGCTGACGCTGTGCTCAATCCATCTTCCTATGGGCTTAGACCTATTAGGGTTCTATATTCGGCTGGAGGAAATTTTCTTAATCAAGGCGCAAATGTGACAAAAAATATTAGGGCCTTCGAGAGCGTTGATTTTGCCGTGTGTCATGAACTGTTTCTTACCCCTACAGCCAATTACTGCGATGTGGTTCTGCCTGTTTCGGATGCGTTCGAAAAGGAAGACATAGGTATTCCATGGGCAGGCAACTATGTACTCTATAAGCCTGAAATATGCAGAGCATTGCCTAATACGCATTCGGACTATTGGATTTTTTCACAGTTATCCGAGCGTATTGGTGTAGAACCTATCTTTACAGAAGGGAGAACTGAGTCTCAATGGATAGATCATTTTCTTGCTGAATCGGAAATTGACGATATAGATGCTTTTAAGCGCCATGGGATCTTCATTAAAAAAGGGCAATTGCGCGCTGGGCTAGACGATTTCTTTGCCAATCCCGTGGATCATCCAATTGGAACTAAAAGTGGAAAAATAGAATTTGCTAGTCCTCTATGGAACTCAAGCATGGCATCGCATTGGCAAGGCTCGATAAAGGAATGTTTTAGACAAGAATCTTGCAGAAGATTTTGGCTGCTGACTCCAAAAGTCTCAAGGTTTATCCATTCTCAACGCATAGAACAAGAAGATCGATCCGAATGCGCCCAAATACATATCCATCCTGAAGATATGGCATCTCTCGGTGCTCAAAAAGGCGAAATCCTCAAGATTTGGAATTCAAACGGAGCGCTTCTCGCTTCAGCAATACCAGACGTATGGCTTCAGCCTGGCATTGTATGGATCGAAGAAGGCATCTGGACAATGCCTATAGATGGGGTAGATCTCTGCGGAAACCCCAATATGCTCACTTCGGATGAAGGGACCCTCGAGAGCATCTCTAACATCATGCATGGGATACCAATACAGATAGAGCGTATTGCTGAGGCAAACGGTCAATGATTCAGATCCAATTCTCTAATCGAGAGTTTACTTATACATGCGTAGCGAATTGCAGAGCGGCTATGGCGGCTCCCATCAGGGAGATATCATAATTCTTTACGATTAGAACTGGTGTTCTACAGAGTACATCGCGAATATGCGGAGCATAGTTCTTTTCGAACCATCTCATGAACCTTGCCTTTTCGATGAGCCAATCTTCATTTTTAGAGGATATACCGCCCGCAAGCCAGACTCCGCCCGCAGGTAAGAAAATAGACACAAGATTGGCGGCCTTGAGCGCATATAGCCTGACAAATAGTTCCATAGTCAAGCTGCAAAACGAATCGGACCTAGCATTTTTTGATATATAGGCAGGCCATTCAGATCGAGGAAGGTTCAAAATATTTCTAGCAGTTTCGGAAAGGCCTTCTATCAGCGCTTTTTGGGGAATTTCGTAGTCATCGCCTACAAGGATTACGTTAAAATCTTCCGAGCAAATGAATTCGAAAATATTCGCAATGCCCTGGCCAGAAATAGCTAATTCAGCACCTGGCGCATAATCATATCTCTTTCGAAGCCAAGTACCAAAGGAATCACTCAAGTCATCGAAACACGGCAATTCAGAGTGACCACCTTCGGAAGGAAAGGCCATTACACTGTCACCTCTTCTATCCACAAAGCCTACACCAAGACCTGTCCCAGCCCCAATGACAAGCATAATGCCCTCGCGCGGCTCATAGATAGATCCATCTGGATGTGGAAGCTGCGTAACCGCACTTCGATCTTTATAGTCAAGAGTAGTGACCGCGTAGGACAGAGCCGTGAAATCATTTATCAATCTGACTGGCACTCTAAGGAAATCAGAAAGCTCCGAGGCTTTTATACCCCAAGGAGCATTAGTAAGCTGAATGCTATTATCAGGCTGAACAGGTCCGGCTCCTGAAATACAACAAAAGTCTATTCTATCGTAAGATTCGCGCACGCGCCTTGATCCGAGAAAACGCTTGATGGGATCCAGGAGGGATTTTTCATTCTTAGTAGAAAACTGCACTTTTTCTACTAATTCGATGCCCGATTCGTCTTGCCTGGCTAAGGCTAGATTGGTGTTTGTCCCTCCGATATCGCCAACGAGGAATAATTTGCTCATTCCTATACTATAGCGAAGAAATTATCTCGGTGAAACAGCTAGCCTATTCTTTGAGGAGTTTTTCAAAAGTGTGATGATCTGGGTATTTCTTAAAAAACGCCCCTTCTTGGAATCGAAGATTTCGAGATGCAGATGGTCTCCCCCTCCTTTTTTGCGTGCATTTATGCCTGTATTTCCTCCGTGACCGATTGGCTGACCTCTCAAGAGAATATCCCCTTTTTCCACAAAGAGATCATAGAGATGAAAATATAGATAATATCGATGCTCTTCAGGCGAGTATACAATTACGCCATTGCCTGATTTTGGAGAAATTCCGCCCTTGATATATGATAGAGCCGTGCTCTTTCTAGGGAATCCTAACCATCCGCTTTCGGCTGAGACTACTATGCCATCGCTCAATGAATGAATAATAGGGCCTCGCTGAATATTCCAAGAAAGATATTCTACGTTTTGGAGGAAAATATCCAGCGCGAATGTATGAGAATAGTCGAGCTCATTGAGTCGAGGCAATGAGGAAAGACCGGGAAGCGTTACATTGCCATTCCATGCTACAAAATTGCTTTCGAACCATTTTGTAGGAAAAGTTAATGCATTGCTTTTTGACATACTGTAAAAGACATCGAAGAATGATTCATATTTGGTGCGAAGGGCATTCATCTTTGGATGCAAAGATGCGATTCGATTATATGAGAGTCTTGCGGGGAAGGATATTCCATCGAGATTTTGATATTCCTCTGAATCTTCATCATCGATTAGCATTGCGAGGACATGCCCAGAAGATGGAAAGAACAAAGAAGCCATTGCTCTATTGTCTAAATCCATAGTTAAGCCTTGAATACATAGAGTGGATGCTAACTTTTCAATTTGTTCCGTCGATAGCGATGAAAATCTATTCTCATTTAGCATGGAGAGATTTTGATAAAAATCGTTCTCCATTAATGACCGCTCATTTTGATCGGGAAAGGCTACTTTTTCAGAAAGCAATATAGGCCTCGTGTCGGAATAAGGATTAAGAGAAAGCATCACGCAACGAAAGGCCAAGAAGCAAAGGATCGATAGAATTGAAATGGTCACAAGTTTGATTATTCGAAAAGCCACAGACTTGCCTTTCAAGTTAATTATTCGCGATCGGCATTGCTTGCGGATCAGAGCTCTTTTTGGTCATATGCGATGAGAATCGACCATTGCAGTAATTGCCTGCTCTATTATAGATATTTTCTTTCGAGTGATTTCTTTGCTTAAGCTGAGATCGCTGTTATGATCGTGGCAAAGGATGTAGTATTTTATCTTGGGTTCTGTTCCGGATGGCCTTACCGTAAGCAGCGTGCCATCTTCGAGGCGCCATTGGATAACATCGCTTTTAGGCAGATCGATTTTGCGAATTCTGCCATTTCTATCCCACTCGGTACTAGCTTTTACATCTCGAATGCATATTACGCTAAGGCCGCCAAATTGATCAGGCTGCTGTTTTCTATAGTCTTCCATGATGCTATTCATTATTCTCATGCCCTGTTCACCTTCAAAATAGAAGCTTAAGCCTTTTTCCTCGTAATAGCCGTGCTCCTTGTATAGCTCTTCGAGGTGGTCGAGGAGACTTTTGCCCTGTGACCGCCAATAGAGGGTCATTTCGGCAGTCAAGGCAGCTGCGGAAATGCCATCTTTGTCTCTAACTTCTTTTTCGATGAGATGACCATATGATTCTTCTGTTGCGTATATGAAATCGTAATTCTCGGTCTCGAAGCGCCGCATAAGATCTGCAATCCATTTGAATCCAGTTAGGCATTCGAAGCTTTCTATGCCATATTTCTCGGCTATGACCTTCTGTAGTTCAGTGGTGACGATGGTACGGATAGCCGCTGCTCTAGGTGGCATCCTGTGGAGCTCCTTGAGAGTAAGTGCAATGTAATCGAGATGTAGGGATCCGAGCTGATTGCCTGTTACCAATACAAATTCTCCTGTCTTGTCTGGCACGGCAATACCAAGCCTATCGGCATCTGGGTCTGTAGCCATTACTACATCGGCATGAGTCTTCTTGCCTAGCTCGATTGCCATAGCAAGTGCAGCTGATTCTTCAGGATTGGGGTAGGATACGGTCGGGAATTCGCCATCTGGTTCGCGTTGTTCTGGCACAGTAAGGACATTCAAACCGAGCTCTTTCATTATGCGCTCGAATAGCATTGCCCCTGTGCCATGGAGAGGAGAGTACACGATATTGACCGATTTACCTGTTTCGGAGAAAAGATAGGAACGTAAGAGATGGGATTTCACCATGGCGACATAATCATCATCGATCTCTTGGCCAATCTCCATCAAGAGTCCTTTTGATGAGGCCTCTGTTTTGGAGATCTGCTTTACAGACTTTACTTTTAGGACTTTTTCGATAATGCCGCTATCATGGGGAGGCACGACCTGAGAACCATCGTTCCAATAAGCCTTGTAGCCGTTATACTGAGGAGGATTATGGCTAGCAGTTACGACTACGCCAGTGTCAGCTCCAAGCTTTCGGATGGCGTATGATAGGACAGGAGTTGGCTTGAGCGATGGGAAGATATACGCCTTGATACCATTGGCTGCGAAGACCAAAGCCGTTGCCAAGGAAAACTCCTTGGATTTTCTGCGAGAATCATAGGCAATGCAGGCAGAAAGCTGCTTTTTAGGAAATTGTTCTTTAATGTAGTCGCATAGTCCCTGCGTTGCTCGCGTAACCACCAATGTGTTCATCCTGTTGAAACCACCACCGATTACGCCGCGCAGTCCTCCTGTACCGAATTCCAAATCTCTATAGAAGCGGTCTTCGAGTTCCTTCCAATCGCTTTTCTTAAGAAGTTCTTTTATCTCATCGGAAAAAGATGGATCGGTTTCATTAGCAATGTATTCCTGGGCTCTTAAAATTATTTCTTCGTGATTCATGATGGCTCCTCGATAGTATCAAGTCGGGCTATGCATAAAGTATGCATAAAGAGCAATTCCAATCCTTTTTATTGTATTTTCAATTATAGCTTTTATCATTTGATAAAAAAAGTCAGCCTTTCCAAAAAAGGATATCGATTTTTGGCTTCCCAATCATCCAGACTCGACAATCGAGAGTAGTTCTTGCGGTGATGATATAAGATAATCTGCTCCGGCAA
>ENA-UOWE01001447-UOWE01001447.1-activated-sludge-metagenome-genome-assembly--contig:-NODE-1447-length-29259-cov-5.950657_pt1 | contig 29259 bp, 27 predicted proteins | sample MGYA00249841_ERZ761562 | MGnify/ENA primary metagenome ERZ761562 (study PRJEB28883, sample SAMN05720200) | activated sludge metagenome | isolation source: Anaerobic digester | place: Japan...
TACCATTTTTTATAAATATAACAGTGTTCATAAATCGCACAGGGATATTTGAAAGGGTCAATGTAATCAATAATTTTGTAATAATTTCCGATAGTCGTTTCGCTAATCAATGGGATTTTTATTTCTTTTGATATTTTTTCTGTAATAGTGGATTTACCTGAAACAATAGGACCGCAAATTATTAATGCAAATTTCCCATTAGTTTTTTTCATTCTTTTTCTTTACTTTATTTTTGAGTTGTGAAATTTTTTTAAAATTTTTGGTTCCATTAAGCCAAAGGAATGTTGCAGTAGAAGTTAATAATCCAGCAGCAATAATCATAAATAATGAAGTCTTTTTTATTACTTTTTTATTTGATTTATTCATGAATTTGTATAAAGGCTCTAATCTATCTTCAACTATGTGCTCTATTTGTATGTAGAAGCCTTTGATCTTTGACGTTTGGTATAATTCCTTAAACATTTTTCTATACACTTTTAAACCATCAAGTGTACCTCTTTTTTCTGTTTGTAGTGATGCAGATAAATTTTTACAGTAAATTGTTCTTACCTTCAATTCTTTAGAAACATAGTGTAAGTTTATTATCTGTTCAAGGGCATATTTATTTTGTTCATGAAACTTTATTTTTACAAATTCTTTTTTCCAAAAAGCTCTTTCTCCACCATTGAATCTTGCAATCCATGATTGTGACCAGCCAATTATAGTAGATCTGTCTCCACCTCTATCAAGAATTGTCATATCGTACTCTTGATTTAGTACAAAAAATATCATTTTATAAATATCATCAAAAGATAGACCTTTAAGATCAGCATCAAACAAGCAAGTTAGTTCACCAGAAGATTCTTTAACACCTGTTAAAATAGCATTTGTTTTTCCTTTATTTGGTGTAATTTGAATTGATTTGAGGTTACTTTTAGGGTTAATAAATTGGTCTATCTCTTTTTGAGTATTGTCTGTTGAACCGTCATTGACTACAATTATCTCTTTAAATAGTGGGAAGCTTATAAGTGTTAAAAGTACGTTAGAAATGGTTTTTACTTCATTAAATGCAGCAACAACTGCAGAAATAGTAATTGGTTGTTCTTTTAACAGCTTGTGAGTTTCAAAAGCATAATCCACTTGCATTCAATAGATATAGAATTTTAATACCCGATGATGGGGTAGGTGAAAATCTTTGCCGGAGCAATACATAGTTTTAGCAAAGTATTGCGGGACGTGGATTCGAACCACGATAAACGGATTCAAAGTCCGGTGTCCTACCATTAGACCATCCCGCATCGTTTTTTTATAATTTGTTTTCCAACACCAGTTTTAAAGAACCTTTCTTTTTTCATTGCTTCACTTTTATTATCGAACTCTTCTGTATAAATTAATGTCCAGGGTTTATAAGCTTTTGTGAATCTACTGCTACCACAGTTATGTTTTTTTAATCTAGTTTTTAAATTACTTGTGTATCCTATGTATATTATTCCTTTCTTTAAGCTTCTTATTACATATACATGGTATTTCATATCGATTTATTGTTAGTTGGTGGATTCCTCACCAGAGGCGAGTCCACCTATGGTGGAAAAGTCCGGTGTCCTACCATTCTGTCTACCAACATATGTATTTTGGTGACAGTCCATCAATGTTGGAAGACCATCCCGCATCGTTTTTTATTTCACGCCCGACAGGAATCGAACCTGTAACCTACTGCTTAGAAGGCAATTGCTCTATCCAATTGAGCTACGGGCGCAACTAATTTCGTGTGTATTATACACAAAACGAACTACTTTTTAAAGAACATGCACTCGAAGTGCTTGCATTGAGGGCACGAAAAGCTAATAACATACGCTCGAAGGGATTCTTGAGTTCCTTATTTTTATTAAAGAACGAAATCCACCTTAAGGGGGAACCCCATTAAAATTGCCGAATCCCTACCTCTGTCGATATATACGCCCGAAGGGATTCGAACCCCCAACCCCTTCGTCCGAAGCGAAGTGCTCTATCCAGTTGAGCTACGAGCGCATAAACATTAAATGAATTATACCAAAAAATACTCATAAGGTATAGATATTATTTGTTGTTTTTGATAATATTGTATTAGTGATATATAAATTATTAATATATTTACTTGGATAAAAAAATATTCTTAGTAACGGGCTCTACTTCAGGAATCGGTAAGGAAACAGCTATACAATTATTAAAGAAGGGACATAAAGTTATAATCTCATCCGAAAAGGAAAAACAAAATATTGATTTTTCTGAGTTTCAGGAGTTTGATTATGAATATGTTAAGATAAATATCTCCGACAAAGATCAAGTTATAAATGGAGCTACTGAGGTAATAAATAAGTTTGGCCGAATTGATGGACTTGTAAACAACGCTGGAGTTATGCCAACTCCTTGTGGTATTGATGATATCTCTGATTATGTAATAGATCAAACTATTAACACTAATCTTAAAGGTACTTTTTATTGCTTGAAATATCTAGGAAAAGCTATTCAAGAGAGTGCTAATAAAGGTGCAATTGTTAATTTAACCTCTGTTGATGGAATTATTGGTGAGCCCTATGGAGTTATATATTCAGCAACAAAAGCAGGTATAATTTCACTCACCAAATCTTTTGCTCGTTATTATAATGATCCGTTGGTTCGTGTAAATGCTGTAGCTCCAGGACTTATTGACACTCCACTTACAAGTAGTACTGGTGAAGATCCGTTTGAAACTACTGAAGCGTCGGTTATTAAAAGAATGGGAAGTCCACTTGAAATTGCAAATGTTATTGTATTTTTGTTAAGTAACAAAGCCTCTTTTATAACAGGACGAGTTTGGGCAGTTGACGGTGGATTTTTGTTGAAATAGATGACCACATGTGTTGAGGATCAGTATCTTTCATTTATTAATTCGATTTTTGCATTATCTATTTTTAAATATTGTACTAACCCATAATTTATCATACCTGTATTAAAAAATTTGTTATTGATGTTTATTGGAAGATGAGTGTGTGAAGTAATTATTTTGTAGCTAGGGTATTGAATTGTTAGTATTTTATTCAACTTGTGATTTTGGTGTAGATACTGTTTCCAGAAATTTTCTTTTAATAGGTGAGTCCCCGTACCGTAATATAAATTAGCTATTGTTTGTTGAATATTGGGAAATATTGAACTTAAATTTCTAAAAAACGATGACCATGTTCAATATGAAATTTGTCATTGTTTGTTTCAATATCAATGAAATTCAGTGCTTGAGTGCAAAACTGTTCGGTAAATTTTAAGCTGTTTTGGCTTTCAGTATCGTGATTACCAAAAATATAAATAGTATTTTTGATTTTAAAAGCGGAAATAGTTTATTCCATCGTGAATTAATAAACTCTTGAGCACATATTAGATAACCCTCCCAAAAATTACCGTTAATAATTATTCTATCTGCTTGTTTTATAATTTGGGTTAATATTTCATATCTTGAATTATCAAAATTTTAATTCAAATGTGTGTCAGAAAAAACAATAGTATTCATTGTATAAGGTTGTGAAGTATTAAGTTTTAGTATATCATAATTTTGCAATAAAAATTAATCAAATTACTCATCCCGAAAAATTTGATATTAAAATTGTTGAAGAAATTTGAATGTGATAGAATGAACAATAGATTAAGATAATATGTGAATTAGCTGGTCTTGAGAACAGGGTGTGTTTTGCATCACAAATACTTTAACGGGGTTGCTGATGCTGTACTTGCTGAAAAGTATAAAAGCTTAGTTTTAGAACATTTTCAATCTTTCGCTATGTTTGGTATTGGTAATGTAGGTCTTATTACTTCAGTTGTGGGTGACGAATCAAAATACAATTGGAATAATGTCGATAAAATTGTTCAGTTCGCAAATGATAATAATATTGATATTAGTTATAGCAGTGTTATAAGTGGTCTAATAAACGGTTATCCAGACAGTTTTAAGAAATTATCCGCACTTGATAGATATGATGCTTTAAAAAAACATGTGAAAATTGTGATTTCACGTTATTCAGGAAAAGTTTCATCTTTCAAACTGGTTAACGAAATAATTCGTCTTGAAGACGATAATTTCTTAGGTACCGGAAGAAATAAAAGTGAAGTTGTAAAGGATATTTTTGAGTGGGCTGTTGGTGAATATAGTGCTGGTAGATATATGTTAAATGAACATATTCCATTTCATAATGTAGATTTGTTTAATAAGTTTACGAGTTTTATTTTACGTCTTTTGGATAAAGGGGCACGTTTGGATCTAATAGGTATTGAAGGGCATTTCGGCTATCATCCGAGATCATTTTGTATTGATTCTCACCAAGATGTTACTTGTCAATTAAGTAAATTGTTTGAAAAATTTAGTTTACCAATTTGTATAACAGAATTTGATTTAAGTTATAGAAATCATATAAGTGAGCCATATCCAGGGTCTGAAATTAATCCAGAGAAACCGTTTGTATGTGATGGTTTCAAATACAGTTGTTGGTATGAATATCAATCATTTGCCTATAAAAATTTTATTGAAGTATGTAAAAAACTTCGACTTGTTGATTCTGTCTATCTTTGGCAAATTGTTGATGATCCGACTATAACTTGGGAACGTCCAGGTTGTGGAATATGGGATCACTTTTTGGAGCCTAAAAAGTATATGCGTGATGTGATTGAAATGTTAAAAAAAGATAATGCTAGCGTTTAGATAATTTAAATATAAAGATGTGTATGGAAAAAATTAACTTACAAGTTGTGCAGATTGAGCGACCTGATAAGTTTGATCTCAATATTATTATTGGTATGTCGCATTTTATTAAAACGGTTGAAGACATATATGAAGCAATTACGAATGTAAATCCCAAAATTAAATTTGGGTTAGCATTTTGTGAAGCATCGGGTCCACGCCTTATAAGAACGTGTGGTACAGATAAAAAGTTAATAGATCTCGCTTTGAAAAATGCTCAAAAAATTGGAGCAGGACACAGTTTTATTTTAATATTGGACGAAACTTTTCCTGTAAACATAATGCATTCTTTACGAACAGTCCCTGAAATTATTAATATTTTCTGTGCTACTTCGAATCCTTTACAAGTAATAGTTGGTGAAAGTGAACAGGGAAGGGGAATATTAGGAATTATTGATGGTGGTTTACCCCTAGGTGTTGAAACTAATAAAGATGTAAAAGAAAGAAAGAAATTATTGAGAGAAGTATTGAGATACAAAAGTTAACAAACTAACAAACGAACGAGTGAACCAGTGCCAGCCTTCCTATATTTTCAAAAAGTAAGGTTGGTCAGCCCTTGGCTGAAACTAGTGAAAGAGTGAATATCTAATCACTAATCACTAATAACCAATCACTGATTACTGCATACCGCCTACCGTGTACTGCTTACCGTATACCAATTTAACTAAGTACTCAGCATTCACTTATCATTTATCACTTATCACATATCAATTATAGCCTGATTATTGATTTCCCAATATTTGTTTACTACTTTTCTTAAAAGATATCTGTCGTGTGAAATGATTATCATATTACCTTTAAATTTTTGTAAAAACTCGTGCACTATTTCTTTGTCTTCTATATCTAGGTGATTTACTGGTTCATCAAGTAAAAGTAGAGAAGGTTGCTCTGTTTGGATTTTAATTAATTGTATTCTTGCCTTTTCTCCTCCACTTAGGTCCTTTATTAGTTTATACTCCATTCCTTTGGCAATAGAGAATTGATTCATAATTCCATAAAGTTTGCCCTTATCAACGTAACCAAGTTCTCCTAGATATTCCTCAATTGTTTTATCTTCAGGAATATTGGAATGTTGTTGATCAAAATAACCAATTGTTAATGATGGACCGATATAGATATCAGATTTGGATATGTCTGTAATATTTTGGTTATAGAAATTATCAATACCAAAATAGGATGGAGGAAGTTTTCTATCGTAACAGTATCTGGAGAGAATTATTCTAAATAATGTACTTTTGCCCACACCGTTTAAGCCAACTAGTCCGATTTTATCTCCATTAACTGATAGCGCATTAGTATTTTTGAATATAATCTGATTCTTATTATTTTCTGGATTGTGAAAAGAGAAGTTAAAGTCATTAAATCTAATTGCTATCTGTCCGAATCTTTTAACAGTATATTCTTTTATTGAAAAGTTTTTAGCGTATATTTGCGGATTGGTTGGTGGATTTCCAATGAATTTTTCATATTTTCTTTTCTCAACAGTCCAAAGTCTTTGCATTGTTTCACTTCCACTTTTTAAAACCCAATCACGTATTTCTTTTAAATGTTCTTCCTTTTTTAGTTTCTCTTTTTCATAAATTTTCCATTCTTTGTTAATCATATCGATTTTGTTTCTTCTAAGCTTTACAAAGATTGGATAGTTCCCAGGATAATTGCATAGCTTTTTATCTTCAATTGTTAAGATTTTATTTACACTATTTGTTAGGAGCTCTCTGTCATGTGATACAACCACTACTGCGCCTTGAAAAGCTTTGATAAACCCATCCATCCAAGTTCTTGCATACATGTCGAGATGTCCCATTGGCTCGTCAAGTATTAGGAGGTTAATGTTTTTTTGAATTACAATTGTTGCAAGTTCAACAATTTTTCTTTCCCCACCGGATAATTCATGAAGTTTTGTATCCCATGAAATATTTCTAAATCCATCTCCATTAGGCTTTATTCCAAGTCCAATAAGTGCTTTTTCAATTCGGTCGAGTAGGGTGTATCCTTCATTATGATCGAAGAAATCCTGTAATTCACTCAATTTTCTGAGATTTTCTTTTGAAGGATCTTTAGATACTAATTGTATTATTTCATTTAGTTCAACTTCCTTATCCAACAATAATTTTTGTGATTGTAATACGTAATCAAAAACCGATTGAGCTAGGTCTTTTTCTTTATATGGTCTGTAAAGTTGCCTGAAATATCCTATTTGAGTTCCAGAATTAATAATTACTTTACCATCGTATTCCGTATCCTTTCCTGCAATACAGTTACAAAATGTACTTTTTCCTGAGCCGTTTTTTCCTACAATACCAATTCTGTCTCTGTCGTGTATTTCAATGGAAGCGTCTTTAAAGATCAGTTCTGTTCCGTGATATTTGGTTAAGTTGTTACAGCTTGCAAGTATATCCATTTTATTAATTATAGGTTATGAGTGCGTGGGTTACCGTGCCTGACGGCAGGCAGGTGAGTGGTTACTTTTATCCGACTAATATAATAATGTATAATCATTTACGAAATAGAACATGGTTCTTAGAATTCATGAATTATACGTTATTATTTATAAATACACAATTTGGTGCAAAATCTAGTTTTAAATAAAATACAAGTTGAAGACTATAATTTAGACTATACGCTTTCAAGTGGGCAGTGTTTTGTGTGGAAAAGGGATGGAAAACTATGGTATGGATCTACATCGCAAGGATTGATTGTTGTAGGGCAAGAAGGTAAAGATACAATCCTTTGGCAAACTTATCCACAGAGCGATAACTGGGAACTTATAAACAAATATTTTCGTATTGATTTTGATTATGATAAGTTTGTAAATTTATATCCTAATGATGAATATATTCAAAAATCAATAGTGAAGTATCCAGGACTTAGACTTTTAAAACAAGATTTTGTTGAAATGGTTATTTCATATATTATTGCCACAAACAAGAATATTCCAGCTATTAAAAAAAGCATAGAAAAAATGTCTTTTCATTTGGGGAACAAGATTATTGTTAATAATAAGGAATACTACACGTTTCCAACGTTGCCTAGAATATTTGAAGCAACTTATGACTTGTTAAAAACCTGTTCATTTGGATATAGAGTGCCTTATATCAAGGAAACATCATCTGCTTTATTAAGAACTGATTTGACGGATTGGGGAATAGATGAAGATTATGATAGAGCACGATTGTTAAATTTTAAGGGGGTTGGTAACAAAGTTGCAGATTGCGTATTGGTTTTTGGACTTGGATATGATAATGTTACACCATTGGACGTATGGGGGAAAAGGTCATTAACAAATTATTATGGTCTTGATCCTAAAATGAATTATCAAATGATGAGAGAGTGGACCAAAATGAAATTTAATGGATTCGCGAGCTGGGCAGGGCAATATTTGTTTGAGATGATTAGAAACGAAAGTGACTAGTGACTGGTGATTAGTAACCAGTTCGAATGAATTGATTGACTAGTAAACGAAAGGGTGAAATTATCAAATGATAAGTGATAAAGGGTAATTCAATTGTATTATTCGTTATTACTTATTACTTATAACTTGTTACTTGTAAAATGTGAATAAAAATCTTTATGTTTGTAATAATTGTGGATGGGAATCGATAGGGTGGATTGGAAAATGTGGAGGATGTGGAAATTGGGGAACTTTGCAGCTTCAAGAGGGTGAAAGTTTGACAATTAGTAAGTCTAGTGGTAAAGAAATTATTGATTCGTCAATATCAATTTCATCTTTAAAAGATATAGATATATCTTCTGAAAAAAGAATGTCTTCAGGTTTTAAAGAATTTGATACCGTTCTTGGAGGAGGATTTGTTGCTGGTAGTGCAGTACTTTTATCAGGATTACCTGGAGTTGGAAAATCAACACTTGCGTTAGAAGTTTTAGTAAATATTGCTAGTAGTGGTTCTCAAGTTTTATATATTAGTTCAGAAGAAAGTATTCAACAAGTTAGCAGGCGTTTTAATAGAGTGGCAGTTCAAACTAAAAGTGAAGAGTTAATAGTGAAAAACATTATACTGGTTGAGGGAAAGGAATTTAAAAAAGTCATTGCTAAGATTAAAGAGATCAATCCAGTTATCATTGTGTGGGATTCATTACAATCCTTTTATATGTCTGAAGTAGGAGGAGTGTTTGGTGGAATTACGCAGATAAAATCAATTTGTAATGAAATAATTAAATATACTCGCAAAAATAAAACAATTTCAATAATTATTGGTCAGGTCAATAAAGAAGGAGTTATTGCTGGACCTATGGTAGTAGAGCATATGGTTGATGCCTTATTTACAATTGAATCTGTGAAAGATAGTACGCTACGTCTTGTTCGTACACAAAAAAATAGATTTGGATCTACAATGGAGGTTGGGGTTTTTGAGATGGAGGAAGATGGTATGAGAGATTATAGTGATTCAACTTTCAAAATGTTAGATCAAAATGTTGAAGTAGGGGTTGCAAATACAGTTTTACTTGAAGGGAATAGGGTTTTTCCTATTGAAGTACAAGCACTTGTGGTTCCATCTGTATATAGTATGCCTAAACGAACAGCTCAGGGTATTTTGAGATCAAAGGTTGAAATGCTGATAGCGATTATGTCAAAAGTTATGAAGATACAACTCTCCAATAAAGACGTATTTATAAATGTTAGTGGAGGTTTTAATGTTAAAGAACCTACTGTAGATTTAGCTATTGTGGCTTCAATATTATCCTCAATTAAGAATATTCCATTGCCAGTTTCATCAGTTTATTGTGGAGAGGTATCTTTAAGTGGTGTAGTGGTTGCACCCTCAATGTTAGAAAAGAGAGTTTCATTTTGTGAAAAATTGGGTTTTAGTAAGTTTTTTGCGAATAGTAATGAAAAAGTTAAGGGAAAGATTTTTGAAAGAGTGGAGAGGATTATTAATTTGCATGTTGGGGGTTAATAAACTCATAGTGTTTATCTTGTTTAGGATTGATTATTATTTGTATTTTGTATAATGATAATGTAAAACAGTGTAATTTTATTTTATAACCAAAATATGGCAGATAGTATTGCGAATAAAGAACGGCAAAATGAATCAGTACATTTTGGAAGAGAATTTCCTTCTTCTTTTAAGGGGGGAAAAATATGGGATGGAGAAGATTTTATTAGAGTTGTTGATTTTGATTATCTTGCAAATTTACCTTGTAATGCTGAAGAGGAGCATGAGCTTCAGGAAAGATTGAAACGATGTTGGGACTTGATTAATGCTGTGACTTTATTGGGTGAATCCAACATTGCATGGGTTGTTTTTATATGAAAGGTAGCGATATTTCAAGTTTAGGCTATAAAATTGACTCTTTTTCTTATCTTGCTGATGACCAAACATTAGTTATGCAAGTGGTGCATGATGCTGAAGGTAATGATTTGTATATTCTAACAGTTCACCATCCTGTACCTCGTGGAAGTTATACAAGGTATCAAGTCCTGGGTTAATAACGGACAGCCAAAGGACGTCGCTTTAATTAGCTATAATGCTCGTCTAAATTGGGATGCTAATAGGGATGTGCCTCAAGAGGAGATTCTTTTGAAAACTATTGAACCTTTGGTTGAAGATAAAATTCGACAGAAAAATTTTGACAGATACTTGAATGATAAGCTAAGACCTTATGTTGAAGACTTATTGGCAAAGATTTCAAATGTTCTTGGAATTAATGGATTAAGTTATTCAATTATTTCGGATTCTTTGGTTACTGAGGTAAGTGAAAATTTAACGGAAAGTTTAAAAGATGGGTTTCCAGGAGTTGATTTAGATTCAGAGATAAATCGAATTGAGCAAATTATTGAACGATTTAAGCAATCTTTTAACTCGAGTTCCTTTAATATATATTTAAGATTTGTGGCTGAATTACATTGGTTACGAATTCTTCGAAAAAGGGAAATGGATTAAAAGCTATTCGAATTTAAAAGTTGTTGAAATTTTTTAGTTGTTAGTTTTTTTTCACACAGAAATGTACTTTTTCGGTTTTTAAAAATATCTTTGGTTATGTTTTCACAGAATAACTATCGCAAGAGTGAACATAAAATTTGTTTTCACAAAAATTGCTTTAATCTTTTTGTGAACAAAGTCTTGTTTTCACGAATTATTGGTTGAGAAAGGAATGTAAGTTGATATGCATTTGTTCACTTACCGCGTGAAAACTCAAAAATTTAGTTTCAGCGATTTGATGACCGATCTCTACAACCATAGCTGGCTCATTTATGTCACCTCTGTATTTTTGTGGAGCTAAAAATGGAGCGTCAGTTTCAGAAAGAATCCGATCAATCGGTACGTAGGACATTGCTTCTCTTATATTTTCTGCCTTAGGAAAGGTACAGTTACCTGCAAAGCCAACAAATGCTCCCATATTAAGAAATCTTTTTATTGAGTCTTTGCCTGAAGAGTAACAATGAAGTACAAAATTATTTTTGGGAGTATTATTTTTCAACAAGCTATACATATCATCATATGCATCTGTGGCGTCAAGAGAGCTTGGGCGTGTATGGATTATCAGTGGAAGGTTAAGTTCATTTGCAAGATTTATTTGCGTATTAAATAATTCAAACTGATCTTCTTTAGGGGAAGTCGCATCGTAATAATCAATTCCACACTCCCCAATAGCATGTATTTTATTTCTGTTATTCCTAATAAAATTATCAAGCACTTTTATCTTTTCACTTTTATCTTTTAACTCTTCTGGGTGTATTCCACATGCAAAATATATTGATATTCCGTCAGGAATTACTTTCAGTATATTGTCCATTTCTTGGTCATAAGATTCAAGAAGAATTGCAATAATTTCGGTGACATTTGCGAAGAGGGCGTTACGTAATTGAACTGAGGTGATATTGGATTTCTTACCGTTTTTTTCAAAGCTGTATGTAATATGTGCGTGTGAATCGATCATCTTATCAAGTTCAAAGTTAAAAGTGAAGGAGTGAAAAGTTATTATAATTTTTAAATATTAGTTTTTCATTTTTCACTCGTTAGTTTGTAAGTTTGGTTGTGCTTGCGCTTTTGGATTGATTATTGTAGCATATGGTAAGATTATTGCAATATATAACTTGTTCTTTAGGTTATGAAGGCATTGAGAAAAACTTTGTCCTTTTTGAAAAATATAACATCTGGATTTACTTTGGTTTGTGCAGATGTTTTTGGGTATTATTTTACATTGTATGTTGGTGTAAAGGTAAGAAACTTTTTAATGAATAGTGCTAGTGCATTTCCGTTTGACAAATATCCATTGTTGGATGAAATTTTTCCCAATCTTCAGTTTAATGCTGTATTCAGGTTTTCAACATTGACAAATTATTGGGTTTTCCCTGTACTTATTATTATCGTTTTTTTTCTACATGATCTTTATAGAAGTAGAAAGCCTTTTTGGTATGAAATGGAAATGTATGCCAGATCAATATTTATTTCAGTTATTTTGATGTTTTCATTTGTTGGTTTTCTAAAATTTCCATATCAAATTTCAAGATTGACAATTCTTATACAAGCAGTTTTTGGAATAATCTTTTATCCTTTTTTACGTTATTTGGTAAAGCACATAATGTATCGTTTGGGGGTGTGGAGGCGAAGAAGCATATTAATCTCTGATGTGAAATTAAGTATTGAGCGTATGAAAGCTTTAATGAATGATCCATATCTGGGTTATGGGGTTGACCATATTTTTTTGTTGGGTAACGCAACTGAAGGAACTAATATTTACAGTGAGGCATACAAGATGATATCTCAAGGTGAATATGATGCAGTGATTGCTTTGGTAAAATCTATGGAAAACTCAAAGATGGTTGGACTTTTAAATTCTGTTTATAGAAGCGTAAGTAATGTATTGGTGATTCCATATATTAAAGATTTTTCACTTATGGGTTCGTCAACTTATCATCTTTTTAATGAACGCTTGTTTATATTGGAGATGCCTAATACGTTAAAGTCGCTAGAAAATAATATTACAAAATTTATTTTTGATTTTTTTGTAGGTTGGTGTGCATTTTTTGTAAGTTTGCCGATATTGATATTTATATCTTTATGTATAATTATTTTCGATAGAAATAACCCATTATTTTTTATGCAAAGATATAAGAAGAATGGAAAAATGTTTAGACCTTTTAAATTTCAGACAATGCAAAAACGGGTTTCAAAGGACAAGGAATATGAGAAGCAATTGCTCGAAGAGTATTTTGCCAAGAATCCTAAAGCTCGTAAAGACTGGGATGAATTTAAGAAAATTAAGGATGAGAATGATCCAAGAGTTACAAAATTTGGAAGGATTTTAAGAAAAACCAGCCTTGATGAACTCCCACAAATTTTAAATGTAATTCTGGGCCAGATGAGTTTAGTTGGCCCCAGACCCTATCTTCCTAGAGAAAGGGAAGATATTGGAAACTATTTTGATGTTATTATGTCTGTAAAGCCTGGTATAACTGGACTGTGGCAGATTAGTGGGAGAAACGATGTAAGTTTCGATAAAAGGTTACAGTTAGATTCATGGTATGTAAGAAATTGGACTGTTTGGTTAGACATCATTATTTTTATTAAGACTGCAAAAAAACTGATGAGTAAAGTAGGTAAGAGTGGAGCATATTAATTGTAAGTGATAGGTGATAAATGATGTATGAAAAATATTCAATTTGACTTAAATTCCTTTTATCCTGTATCATCTATCATGTATCGTCTAATCTCTGCACTTACAATTCATAACTCCTATCTAAATAAATTTGAAAAAATATCACCGATTTGATAACATATGTCACATTTAACTTTTTATTTTGATTTATGGCTATTGCTAAAGAAGAAAAACCCAAATTAAGACCAATTATTGTTAATGATGAAATTGATTTGATTGCTGTATGGGAAAGAATTAGAACTCGATGGATTATGATATTTTTATTTATTTTAATAGGAGCTGTTTCTGGTATGTTGATAGGGCGAATTTTACCTGAAAAATATGATGCTAATGCTGTTTTGATGTTTCCATCTGTTTGGGAAATTTCACCTGACGTTTCTTTAAGAATTGTCGAGAACTATGTAGAAAAGATGGAATATGATGGTGTTGCAATTTCTGTTAAATTTTATGGGGAAAATAAATTTATAGAAATCGATGGTACTGGTTCATCTGTTGGAGAGGTTAAGCGAGTTTTATATGATGTTAAGGAAGCGATTGCAACTGACAAGGATATTGCGGCTTATAGAGATAAAAGTCTTAAAATAATTTATGAAAATAAGCTTAATCTTGAAAATCAATTAGAAGATGCTTATGCTAAAAAGGATATGTATGATATGTTGGTTGAATCAGGGCAGAGTGATGTTATTTTGGGATCAAATCCAATAGAAATTAATGAAACGATTGTTAATCTAGAGGAAAAAAGATCCAAGATAAATGCTGATATAGATAAGAGCGATTCTGTACAGTGGAGCGTTTCACCAAGTTCTTCAGAGAAAAATGTCCAAATCTCATGGAAAGTAGTTACTGTAATTGGTCTTTTTATGGGAGGAACCTTGGGGGTATTTGTTGCAATATTAAAAAGAAGTTAGTTTCATTGAAACCTATAAATAACAACATCTTTTACTTGGATTTCATTTTTATGAATTAATTATAAATGAAAAAGCTTAATATTGTTACAATGGGAGGAGGTACTGGAACCTTTGTTTTACTTTCTGGATTAAAGCATTATAAAAATCTTTCTTTAACAGCTATTATTTCTGCAACTGATGATGGGGGTAGCAATAAAAAGTTTCGTGACGAGTTTGGACTTATTCCACCTAGTGATTTTAGGCAATGTCTTGTTGCACTTGCAGATGAAGATGTTATGTCTTTTCATGGAACTTCGTTGTTGCGTGAACTATTTATGTATCGTTTTAACAAAGGTGAAGGATTTAAAGGTCAAACCTTTGGAAATATGTTTATCGCGGCACTTGCTGATATTTTAGGTTCTCAAATTAAAGCTATGGAGGAGATTGGTAAAATTTTGCATATAAAAGGTAGAATATTACCAATAACGGTTGAGGATATAAGGCTTGTTGCAGAATATGAGGATGGAATGGTTGTGAAGGGTGAACACCTAATTGATGAACCTGAAAATATAAAAATATATGGGAAAAGAATCAGTAAATTATCTGTGGATAAAGATGGAGTTAAGTTGTATAATCCCTCTAGAGATGCTATTAGGAATGCAGATTTTATAATTTTAGGACCAGGAGATCTATATACTAGTACACTAGCAAATATTGTTGTTGGTGACACTGGTAAAATTATAAAAAATAGCAAAGCAAAATTTGTATATATAATGAATTTGATGAGCAAGAGGGGACAAACCGATGGTTATACAGCTCAAGATCATATTGATGAACTTTATAATTATATCGGAAGATATCCGGATTTTGTAATAATAAATAATTCAGCTGTTGATAAAGAAATTATTGAATGGTATAAAGGCAGTGGAGAAGTTTTAATCGAAGATGACTTGAAAGAGAAAGATTATCATGTAGTGAGGGCAGATTTGATTGGAAATACAAAATATAAAAAGAGTGTTGCTGACAGTTTAAAGCGTAGTGTGTTGAGGCATGATAGTGATAAGTTGGCAAGAGTTGTGATGTCCATTGTGGAGGACATGGAGTAAGGTGTTAGGTTTGTTTTAAGGAAGATAGTTGGGGAGCTATAGATTTACCATTGATTAGTTATTGCTGACTTTTATTTACAAAGCTGAGAGTGCTTTCATTATTGCATAATACTGATTCATGTATAATTTTTATAGTAGTTATTTTTCCTGTTCCGTATTGTCCTGTTAAAATATGTTACAATAATGGATATTCAAATAAATAGAATTAATTTAATGTTACCAATTATAAATGACGCTTATAAAAACAGCTGGGGTTTTAGTTTTTAGCAAGAATAAGGTTTTGTTAGTTAAAAATACTTTAAATTCAAATCATTTAACTGATACTTACGGAATACCAGCCGGAAAAATTAAAGTTGAGGTTGGTGAATTACCAGAAGAAACTGCGATTCTAAAGCTAAGAGATGAAAGTGGCTTAATTACAGAATTACATAATCTTATTAGGATGCCAATTGAATATACTGCCAAGATCAAAACCAAAGATGGTATAAAAAGTTTCTCTTTAGTAGTTTTCGTCTGTACCAATTGGAAAGGAGAATTGAAGGGTGGTATTGGTACTAGTCCTGAATGGGTACCTCTAAATAAAGTAAACAAATTGAATTTATTACCTAATGTGGATAAGATAATAAAGGATGGTAAATGTCATATACATCCAATAAAGGTTAACAGATGATGTCTAATTGAATGGACTTCGTGAACGTTCATTTATTCATTTGTTGGGAATGAAGTTATTATAAAAATTATTTAAATCGAAATACAAAAGTATAATTTAGTAAGCTTTGCAATATTTTTATGTTTATTATATATTCGCCATATATATAACTTCTGGCTTGATGAAAAATAATTTGTAAATCCATGACATGTCTGGAATAAAAAAAATTATATTTAAAAAAGAATTTAATCGGGATAAGTATATAGATGATACTTTGCGTATGGATCCAGAGAAACTATATACGGGTGGATATCAATCTCCTAAATTAATAATTGATCGAATAATAGAAAATGTTAAAGATGTAAATTCAATGTTGGAACTTGGATGTTCAGCTGGGATATATGCAAAATTTTTGGAAAATAAACTAAACAGAAAGATAATAAAACATGGAGTTGATAATAATGAGATTTCAATTAATGCTAAGATACTCGATAAATATTTTATTGAAGATGTATTTGAATTTCAACCTAAAATTAAATACGATTTAGTTTATAGTTTGGGTTTGTATGAACACTTTAATTTTACTCAAAGAAAGTTATTATTTTTGAAACATGTTGAATGTTCTAGCAGGTACGTTATTATTGGTTTTCCAAATGTTTTCCTTTCATTACGTTATTTAACGATAAAGGTTTTTGATGATTTTTGGGCTGGTAATCACCATTATTTTTTTAATCCTGATGAGATAATAAATATGGCGACCCAAGAAGGGTTACGTGTGGTTTTATATGAATATTTAGGTAATTTTGATATTCTTCAAAAGGTTTTTAAATTTTCTAAGAAATTAAAAAATAGATTTTTTAACGATTATTGTTTAATAATTTTAGAGAAGAAATAAAAGGGATATGGCTTTTAAAATAACTATAGAAAATACTGGTAATTTTATTAGAGATTCGATCTTTATTTCAGTATTCAATGTACTCGGATATGTGACTCCTTTTGTTGTATATTCAAGCATATCTCAAAAGTTTGGAACAAGTGATTTAGGAAAGTACTTATATATATTGGCTTTTCATGAATTCTTTAACGTACTTTTAGATATAGGAATAATGTACACTGGTGCCAAGGAAATCAGTGAATCAAATGAAGATAAAAAAAGAATAAGTACTTTTAGAACAGTTTTCTTTACTAAATTGCTTATATATTTTATATATATTGTTTTAATCGCATTTTCAGTTTTAGGGGAAATTCTTTTTAAAATTGAAATATTGAAATATGACAACAGTTTTTACTTTTTTGGATGTTTTTATTTATTAGGACAGTTGCTATTAGGAGAATGGTTTTACAAAGGTAATAATAAAAATAAACTATTTAGTATTTTAATCTTTTTGGATAAATTAATATTTTTATCAATATTTTTATTATTATTTGGTAAAATAGGAAATGTTGTTGTATTCTTTGCTATATATTCAATAGTTCATTTACTAATTGGAGTCTTCAGCTTCTTGAATATTTCAAGAAATATTAGAAGTTTTGACATAAAATTTCGTGATTTTTTGAATTGGGTAAGGAGTGGCTTCTTTTTCCAATTTTTGAAGAAAACTAAGTATAATTTAGGAATAAATTTAATAAGTAGTTTCTTTTTTAGTGGACATGTTATTTTGTTAGGTTATTTTGTTGAGGACAGTTTCATCGAGATATATTCAATTGTTTATCGATTGATGATAATGATAATTGGAGTTCTTAGTTCATTTTCAAATGTTTTTTATAGTTTGGCATTAATGATGTCCAAGGATACTATGAAAGTGAAAAAAATAAGTATTGAGGCTTTTATTGTTAATCTAATGGTTCACTTTTTAAGTTTTTTGACGTTTTGGTTATTAAGTCCGTATATATATGAAATAGTGTTTAGAGTTGACAATTTGACTGAGTTTAGTTTTGGGAATTTTATTATGTTGTTAGCAGTTCCCGTGTTAGGCATAAATTCATTCATGAGTGCATTTTTTATTTCTAGAGGGAAAGAAAAAAATGTTTTTAATGTATTTTTTCAAACAGCCGTATTATATATTTTCTACGTTGTTATCTTTGTAGGAAATAAGAATTCATTAATATATACGAACGTATTTTTTTACAGCATAGTTACTATGTTGTTTTACATGGTTTTCTTTATATCAAAATATGGAAAACATATTTTTAAAAAAGGTAAAGAATAATATTAACTGTTTGAGTTCCAATTTTATATTCTATAATAAGTTTTGAAAATGTAATTTCTACAATGAGTATTACAAAAGTAAAAAATGTTATAAGTGATTCTTTTTCAAATAAAATATACGTACTTATATTTATAGGGAATATAATAATTTTACAGAGCCATTGTTTTCCCCTTGATGTGATAGATACGTCAAATAACTGGTATAAATTAATATCGTTATTGGGGCAGTTGACAATCCCTGTTATGAGTTATTTTTTCTTTACTTCAGGTTTTTTGTTTTTTTATAATTTTGATTTAAATAAAACCAAATATAAATTATTTTCACGGTTTTTTAGTTTAGTTATCCCATTTTTAATATGGAATCTATTTGCTATTGTTTTTGTTAGGCTTTGGGATTATATTGAGTTTGGAATTATCGATTTTTCATTTGTAAAATTATACGAATTATTTATTATACATGGTGAGTATGGTCCACTAAATGATCCGTTGTGGTATTTATTTAGATTGATTACTTACATATACTTGGCTCCCTTTATTTATTTGGGAGTTAAAAATAAAACGATTGGATTTCTTTTTATCATTGCATGCGTAATCCTAAATTTACTATTTAAAACGAATTATTTGTCGTTTTCTTACTGGCTTCCAATGTTTATGTTAGGTTCGTGGATATCAATACATTACTTTAAATATATTAATAAAACGATCCCAAACTTTTTCCTGAATACCATCGTTGCAAAAGTTTTAGCGATCATCGTTTTTATAGGATTAAACTGGTATATATTAAAAGTCAATTCACAACAAGATAATGACATAATACTTTATTTGTATAGATTATTAAGTGGTATATATATTTATTTCCTTTTAAAATTTATTAATTTTAAGCCACCTTCTGCAATGGTAAAGAAATTATCATTTTATATATTTGTTTCTCAGTTTTTGTTTTTGAAAGTAGCAAAAAGTGTAGTTAGTAAATTGATTGATGTTAACGAAAGAGGATTCTATCAATTTGTTGCCTTTATTATGATATTCATATTGAAATCTGTCATGATTTTTCTATCGTATTTAATGATTAAAACCCTTTCTCCGAAAGTATTAAAAATATTGACAGGTTATAGAGCTTAAAATTTTTTGATGTAGTGGATTGTTCGTTTTTTTATAAAATATGATATACTTTCCAAACGATTGGTATAAAATTTATATTGAATTTTAATGACAAGAATTTTATATATGTTATCTCCATTTAAGTGTGGAGGTGGTGAAATTTTTATAGATTCACTTTTGAATGAGTTTAAATCTAGTAAAAAAATAAAAATTGATGTACTTTGTTATACAGACTCTGTAATGTTTACTAATCTACTAATGAAGGCAGGTTATAATCCAATCTTGCTAAATAAGGGATTAAGGGTTCAAGCCAATGGTAAAATAAAAATATTTCTCTTGAGTTTGTTATTCTTTTTTCAATCGATTTTAAATTTGAAGCTTTTGAATGCTTATGATATTCTTCATGTTCATTCTGTTCCATTAGCTTTTGTAGTAGGAATGTTGACGAAATTGCGATTAATTCGTAAAAAAGTTATAAAAGTATATACACATCATGCAACGAAAAAGGATGGAAATGGTGTCTTGTACCTCAAAATTTATTCATATTTGTTAAGCTCATTTGATAAATTAATTGGAGTTTCAACATCTTCTTCGGAAAGTTTGAGGTCAAATTTTCCTGACTTGATAAAAAAAATTGAAACAATTAGCAATGGAGTTGATCTAAAAAAATTAAAAAATCTATCAAATAGAGAATTAGTTAGAGAAAAATATAATATTAACAAAGAAAATGTTATTGGTATCTATGTGGCTAGATATATTCCAACTAAAAATCATAAATTTTTGATTGATGTGGTAAAGAAGGTAAGAAGTAAGAATTTTAAGATAATCATTGTTGGGGAAGGTGATCTTAAGAAGAATTTTATTAATGAGACCAAAACTAATGGATTATATGAAAGATTTATTCTTTTTGACTTTATTGAAAATAAAGAGCTTTATAGTCTATTAAGTGCTTCAGATTTTTGTATATTTCCATCTGTATCTGAGGGCTTGAGTGTTGTTTTGCTTGAAAATAGTGCAATGAAATTACCAATTGTATGTTTTAAAAATGTATGTCCAGCTGAAGTCAAAGTTGCATTAAGATCTTCAAGTGAGGAGGAATTTATAAAAAATGTGGAATATGTTTTAGATGTTGAAAATCGTCAAAAAATTGTATCAGAAATGTCAAAATACGTTGAAAGCTATGGAATTTCTAATACTGCGCAACATTACATTCAAATGTATAACAAATTAATAAGTTGATTTGTTTATTATGAAAATAAACGTTTTGGAGCTTGTTGGTGACCATGGAGGAATGAATATTTATGATAAAAATTTAGGCAATGTTTTGTCTGCTTTGGATTGTGAGGTTGATTTCTTTACCTATGGACTGGATATTGGTGATTCAAATAATGTTAAATTTCGAATAATAGAAGCGTTTAATGGAATATATAGTAAAAATATTTTAAAAAAAATAATACATTCGATAAAAGGACTTTTAATTCTTTTGACAAGATGTGCAAGCAGACGTAATTCCATAGCATGGGCTAATATTTATACTTTTTCTCTTTTTGAATATGTTTGCATGTTTCTAATGTATATATCGAATAAAAAATTAATTGTAACCATACATGATATTAGTTCATTTGTTGATTATGAAAAAAAAGAAAAAGCAGATTATAGGTTTTTGAATAAAATGGTTGCTTTATATGTTGTACATAATAACTATTCCAAAGAATTGCTTTCAAAATATACTAATAAAAAAATAGCTGTGATGAATGATTTGTCATATGAGGAACTTCCAGAAACAATAAGTCCTTCTCTTTCAAGAAAAAAAATCGGTCTAAAAGAAGATGTAATTATAATTTCATTTATTGGTCAGATTAAGAATGTAAAAGGTGTAGACGTCTTAATTAGGGCAATTTCTGAGATGAAACAAGAAAAAGATAAAATTAAGGTAATGATAGCTGGAAAATTTTGGAAACAAGATCGTGGAAAATATATAAATCTTATTGAAAAGTTAGGGGTTTCTGATATGATTTTGTTAAAAGAAGGTTATATTGATCAAGTCCAATATCCATTATATTTTTGGGCTTCTGATATTGTTGTTCTTCCTTATAAAATCATATATAATAGTGCTGTTTTGGTACAGGCTTTGGGGTATGGAAGCACCGTTGTGTGTTCTGACCTTGCACCATTTAGGGAATTTGTAGATAGAAATATTAATAAACCCATGGTTAAGTTTTTTACCTCTGAAGATTCAAAAGATCTTTCTGATAAATTGATGATGTTAGTTAATAATGATAAACTGAGGGAAGAGTTAAAAAGAAATTCAAGAGATTTTATTGTGAAAGAATACAGTTTCGAAAATTATAAGAAATATATTAATAACGTTATAAAGTTGGTCAAAGAATGAGAATTAGAGATTTAAAACTAAACAGAAAGGATTTACTGATTATTTTTACGCTTTGTTGGTTTTCTTTTTCATCCATTATTATCGCAACTCTTTTTATGTTTAGTCATGAATTTAATTGGATATTACTAAAAGATTTTGTGTATGTTTTGTTATTTATTATTCTCTTTCCATCAATAATATCTCATAGATATGATAAAAATTTTGTTTTGTTCAATTTAATTTTATGGATCATTGTAGTTATAAGCTTTTTGCAAAGTCCCGCAAGTATTTTTCTCAAGATGGCAAGTATTAGACAAATAATGTCTTTCGAGATTTTTTTTCTTATTGGCTATGAATTAATCAAAAATAGATTGACCTATAAAAAAACAGTTAGGATATTTCTTATTCTTGGTCTTGTTATAGTATCTTTTGGAATTATTGAAAAGAGTTTAAAATTATGGTCTTTCTTTGATTTAAGTGCATATTTGGGTGCAAAAAATATAGGATTTTATGAAAATGGTTATCCATATTTTTTTATTGAGCCTATTCCTGAAGCGATATCTAATCTTATTGGTGTTACAAGTGTAACCAGAATGGTTTCAACTATTTTGGATCCAATAAACCTTGGTCATATATTGGTTTTATGTGTTGCATTATCATTAAAGGATAATTTAAAAATATTTAAGTTTAAAGTTACAAATTTTTTTCTAATCTTTGTGTATATTGTTGGTATTTTCTTGACTTTTAGTAAAGGAGCTTGGATACAGCTTTTTTTGGTTTTAGTATTGAAGTATAATAAATTTGTAAGAAGATATTGGATTCTTTTCTTTATTATATTATTTTTGTTTTTAATAGGCATAGGTCCATTTCATCCAGGTTTGTCTATTCATATAAAAGGACTAACCAATTCAATTAAAAGTGCTACTTTATGGGGTTTAGGTCTAGGTATGGCGGGTAATTATTCTTCAATGTTTGGAAACGCAAATAGTACAATCGGTGATACTTATATTGGGGCAATTATTGGTCAAATAGGTGTTGTTGGGATTGTTTTTTGGTTTCTACTCATTTACTCAATATACAAGAAAAGTGTTTCAGAAAACATTCTAGGTTTTGTTCTATTTAGCCAAATTTTTGTAGCAATCTTTTCAGAAAATAGTTTCAACATTTTAAGTATTGTATTTTTGTTTTTATTGATAGGAGGATTGTATCGAATACAGAAAGAGGAAAATAAGTTAGAAATAAAAAAAAATGAAAAAAATAATATTTCTTGGAACTAAAGGAATACCAAATACACATGGGGGATATGAACGCTTTGTTGAAAAATTAGCACCATTTTTAGCTTCAAGAAATTTTGATATAACAGTCGTGTGTCCACATTTTCAAGGATATAAGGAAAGATTGTTTGATAAAGTAAAACTTAAATTTATTTTTGATCCAGAAAAAAAAATCGGTGCAATTGGAAACTTAATATATGATTTTTTATCAGTAATTAATAGTTGTATTTGTAGATATGATATTATCTATATGTGTGCTTATACTAGTGCAATATTTCTTTGGATTCCAAGAGTGTTATCTCCTAAATCGAAGTTGGTTACTAACATGGATGGATTGGAGTGGAAGAGATCAAAATATAGTAAATGGAAACAAAAATATTTGGAATTATGTGAAAGACTAGCTGTAATATTTTCAACTCATTTAATTGCCGATGGAGATGGTATATATGAATATTTGAATAATAAATTTTTAAAATATAAAAATAAACTTGAAACAATTGCTTATGGAACTGAATTTCCAATTACGGATTTTCACACGAAAGCATTGGAAATATACAATGTTCAATCTGAGAAATACTCAATCCTTGTTGCAAGAATTGAACCTGAAAACAATGTCAAGGAAATAATTGATGCATATATTAATGTTTCAGGATTTGAAAAGATGCCTCTTTTAGTGGTTGGTCCAACCGATACCCCTTATGCCAAAATGTTACTTAAGATATATAAAAATGACAACGTAAGATTTATAGGTGGAGTTTATGATGAAAGGATATTATTTACATTAAGAAAAAATGCCTTAATAAACTTTCATGGACATTCGGTTGGTGGTACAAATCCTTCTTTACTGGAAGCATTAAGTGTAGGAAAGAGAATAATATGTCATGATAATGTATTTAATAGGGGAACTATGCATAACTTAGGGCTTTATTTTAAAGGTGTTGAAGATTTAACAACTCTTTTAAAAGAAATGAATTGGAATGAATTAAATTTTGAGAAAAATTTTAAAGAACTAGTTAAGCAAAAATATACATGGGAGCTTATTAATGAAAAGTATTATGTTTATTTGAATAATATTGTTTTATAGAATATTAAATTTATTTGTTATTGATTGTAAAGGTAAACTGAATTTTAGATCAAAGAATCTTATTAGACAAAACGAAGTATGTGTGTTATAATACTCTTAAACCTGCCATTTATTTCGATAACTGGAAGATGGCAATATCTCAAAAATCTATTGAATTAGTTGGTATAAGACTTCCAGGATTCGGATGTGTTTCCCAAAGTTCCATTGAACACCACACAACTGATTCAACAAATCCTCATTTTCTTACTCATTTTCCAGAATATAACATAGCTGACGCCCAAGCTTTTGATGAATGGTTTGATTCACTTCGAAATTATTCAGAAGCACTTAACGAACAAGCAAATGAAAATATGGAAGGAGGTCCAGTTATTACTATTCATTCCAACGCAGTTATGTCTTTAGATGATTCTGGTCAATATCTTGAATTTGATGAAAATAAGGCTAAAAGAATGTTGAACCTATGTGTTTACTTACCAAATGTTAATTTCTCCTTTGAGAATATGCCATATGACCATGATGTGTATACTGGCTCATTGTATAGAGAAGAGGCTTACGATCCCATTTGTTTTTTGAATAGTATGATGAGAGTGTTTGGTGGAATTTTACCTTATAACGTTGGTATTACGTTTGATACAACACATTGGATGTATGCAAATTTAATGCTTGAACGACAAAATCGGGTTCAAAATTCCTTAAAGAATTCAAATTCAATGTGTGATGTGATAGAAGAGCTTTTTAAGAGAGGAAGATTGTTTGTACTTCATCTTTCTGGGTATAATGGATTTATGTATAAGATGTTTCTGAGTAAAAATATTGTTAATAAGCAGATCGTGAGATTGTTTTATGAGTATGCAGGTATTGCAGATTATCCCAAATGGCTTTTCTTATATAAAAACTTGGTTCCAGTCAATGAAATACGCAAAATCGTGGCTCAGTATGGATCAAGCATTCCTGTTGTGATTGAAACCGCACCACATTGGAGTTTGGTAGATTTTGTAACGGATTTATATCAATCATTTCGTAATTATATGGACTTACGATCTCAAAATTCAAATTGGATCGAAATGTGAAAAAACATATAAGCGGGATTATAGAAGTGCTAAATATATTGATCCACAGAATTAAACGCTTGATATTCATTGAAAAAGATCTATGTCTTCTCTACTATTGAGTGTTTTTCACAACCTCAAATCTTTTTTATGTTACACTCCTAAATATGTGTTGTTTTGCTATCTTAGTAATAGTATACTTTAATTTCAATATTGGGTGATAATAAATTATTTGAACTAAATCAAGTATGAAGCTTATTGTTATGGCTGGGGGAATTGGCTCCAAACTTTGGCCAGTAAGTAGAGATGATTTTCCCAAACAATTTATACCAATTATAGATGAAAAGACATTATTTCAATTAAATGTTGAAGCACTTCTTTTGAAATACAAACCTTCAGATATATTTATCTCAATTGCAGAACATTATATAAAATATATGAAGGAACAAGCTCCAATGATTCCTGAGGAAAATTATATAATTGAGCCTCAGTTAGGCAAGGGGACTGGTCCTGCATCCGGATTTGCAATGCTAAAAGTAGGAATGAAATATCCCGATGAAGTAGTTATGTTTTATGTTCAACCTGTTGTTGTAAGAGAACCTGCTGAAAAATATGTCGAAATGATTGATGGTATTGAAAAAACTGTAAAAGCTACGGGCAAATTTGTTACTGGTGGAAGGGCTTTAGAATTTGTAGATGTAGGAAGTGATTCACTGCAATTGGGAAAAAAGATTGAAACAAACACGGGACTAGATATTTATGAGATCAGTAAGTTTGTGCATATTGTTGATAGAATGTTATCAGCAGAAGAGGCTCAAAAAGTATATATGGAAAAGGATATGATTGTTCATTGTAATCATTATACATGGACTCCCAATAAATTATTGAATGCATTTAAAGAGATAAGATCGGACTGGTATGATATATTGATGGAAATTAAAAAGGTAATTGGTACGAATGATGAATATGAGAAAGTATGTAAAATCTATTCAAAATTTGAAGTTGGAAGGATTGAGGAACTAACTGAAACGCTTTTTAACACCAATCGTGCACTTGTAGTTAAATTACCATTTTACTGGGAGCACATAACTACTTGGGAGAATGTCTATCAGTATCTTTTGAAAAACAATAAAGAAAAAATTATAAAAAAGAATGTAATTACCTTAGATTGTAATGGAAATCTAGTGATGGGAGACAGTAAAAGGGTGGTAGCAATGATTGATGTAAATAATACTGTTGTGATCGATACTAATGATACACTTTTTATATGCCCACGTAATAAAGTAGGTAAAATAAAAGAGTTACTTACTATTATGGAAAAAGATCCAATACTGAAAGATAAACTTTAGTGATTAGTGATCAGCGACTAGTGATCAGTGATTAGTACCTTGTTGTTTGTTCTTTATTACTTGCAACTTGTTTCTTCTTTAATAACTCACAACTCCTAATTCAGCACTACCAGCTTATAACTCATCACTCATATTTATAGTACTGCTTTCCGTACACCGTTTACTTACGCCTATTTCTTATTCTTTAGATATAATAATACACTTTTACATAATCGTAACATTAATTTTTAACTATCCCTTTCGTAACATCCCAGGTTGATTGGTGTGGGTGCTTGACAAGTTGCATTTGTTCATGTTAGTATAAAGTACTGATTGAGGTAGGGGTTAGGGGGTGTTGACAAGTGAGAGGGTAATGTGGTAAAATAGTACAGTTAACAATATAGGTCTTTCGAAGTCAAACATTATAAGAGGTTTGCTCCCAGGGTTTGGTCGGGGTTTTGCCCTCGTCACTGAGCCTTCGGAGGAAATCTCTTATAAAAAGGAAGTTTCTTCCCAGGGTTTGGTCGAGGTTTTGCCTCGTCACTGAGCCTTCGGAAGAAATTTCCTACCGAGTTCGATGAAACTTTCTGCCTTTATGTTCGGAGAGCTTCACCGGGGTCGGTTGGGGCAGTGCCGATCCCCTTTTTTCTTTAAAACTAATAGAGTTTAATGAGTTGATTTTTTTTTCATGATAAGTTATTATAATAATACGTACTTATTCATTAGACTTTTTAAGAAGTAAAATTTTCAGTTGAGAACCCATAAAAAATGCTCATTTGAATTTCATATATATTATTTAATTTTAATTTCCAACTTATGAAGTTAAGCGACCTTACAAATGCTTCGCTAAAAGACTTACGTACTATAGCTAAGGACTTAGGCGTTAAGGGTGTTGCTGAAATGGCAAGAAAAGATGTAGTAGTCTCTATTTTAAGAGAACATTCAATAAAAGGCGAAGAACTACTAATTGAAGGTATTTTAGAGATTATGCCTGATTTAACTCATGGCGTAATTCGAACAGATGGACTTTTTCCTGGAGAACATGATGTATATATTTCTGGAACTCAGATTCGCAAATTTAACCTCAAAACAGGTGATGAAGTTTTAGGTCCTGTTAGAATGCCAAATGAAGGGGAAAGATATTTAAGTTTGTTAAAAATACAGACTGTAAATGGACAAGATCCTAATTTGTGTGTTGCGAGGATTCCTTTTAATAAAATTACTCCAGTATTTCCAGATAAACAGATAGTACTTGAAACCAAACAAGAGATTGCTTCTACAAGAATTATTGATTTGCTTTGTCCAATTGGGTTTGGGCAAAGAGGTATGATTGTTTCACCACCTAAGGCAGGAAAAACGACTATTTTGCAGGATATTGCACATGGTATTGAAAAAAATTATCCGGATGTTGTTTTGATGGTTCTTTTAGTGGGTGAGCGTCCTGAGGAAGTTACCGATATGTCTAGAAGTGTAAAAGGACAGGTTTGGGCTTCAAACTTTGATGAAAAACCTGAAGAGCATACTAAAATTGCAGAAATGGTATTAGAGCGAGCAAAGAGACTTGCTGAAATGGGTCGTGATGTCGTTATTTTGATGGATAGTATTACTAGATTGGCAAGAGCCTATAACATTGTTATGCCTACATCAGGTAAAACGTTAACAGGAGGTTTTGATCCTGTGGCTTTATATCCCCCTAAGCGCTTCTTCGGTGCTGCAAGAAACTTTGAACATGGAGGTAGCTTAACTATTTTAGCTACCGCTTTGGTTGATACTGGAAGTAGAATGGATGATTTGATATATGAAGAATTTAAAGGAACTGGAAATATGGAGCTTCATCTAGATAGAAGGTTACAAGAACAAAGAATTTTTCCAGCTATTGATGTTTTGCGTTCAGGAACAAGAAAAGAGGAACTATTACTAAAAGGTGATATGTTAAATAACTCTTGGAGAGTTAGAAGAATGTTAGAGGAGTTAAAGAAGAGTGAAGAATTTCCAACGTCAGCAATTATTGAACAGTTACAAAGAACAAAAAATAATGCTGAGTTTGTAGCCAAATTAGCTGGAGGGTAAATGTTTTTATATGATAAATGAGAAGGGATACATGATAAGTCTTGTTTTTCCAAATCGCTCTCAAATCGAATGATAAGCCATATCACTTATAACTTATCATTTACTTTTTGATCTTATCGCTTTTTGATATTCACTATATTTCAAGATTACTTCTTTTATATCTTTACAGGTTAGGTCTGGAAAGTCTTCTGTTTTAAATTCAATATAGGTTTTGCCGATCTTCCAAATTAAGAAATCATTGATATATCTTCTTCCTCCAGTAACAATTAACATATCGGGTTCTGGAATATTTCTGGAATCAGAGTATTCATCAAAGGTTCTAATATCAATCATTGGTATGCCTTTGGTAGAAATTTCATTAAATGTAGAAACAATTTCATCTTTGCCACTATAATCAATTGCAAGTGTAAACGTAAGAGCTTTATTATTTCTTGTTTTGTTCTCTGCAATTATGATCTTTTTTTTAAGTGATTGAGGTATTCTAGTTTTTCTTCCAATAGTTTGAAATTTTATTCTATTTTGTTGAAATGCAGGTAGCAATTCGTCGATCCATCTCTCAACATTTTTAATTACTGATTCAATCTCTATAGATGGTAAATTCCATATTTCTTGTGGTAGAGCAAGAATTGTGATGAACTTTACGTTCGTTTTGGGTAGGAATTCAATCAATTCTGCTATTGCTTGTCCAGCTACGTCATATCCCTTTAAAACGTCAATATTTCGATTACGAGCCCATTTTCTTGTTCCTAAAGGAATAATCGCAATGTGTTTGGGAACAATTGTGTCTTTTGG
>ENA-UOWE01001454-UOWE01001454.1-activated-sludge-metagenome-genome-assembly--contig:-NODE-1454-length-29140-cov-5.393708_pt1 | contig 29140 bp, 14 predicted proteins | sample MGYA00249841_ERZ761562 | MGnify/ENA primary metagenome ERZ761562 (study PRJEB28883, sample SAMN05720200) | activated sludge metagenome | isolation source: Anaerobic digester | place: Japan...
CCTATTTTTACTTTAAGTCATTATTGGAAATTCAACACAAACACAAGACTTAATACCAATGTTTCGTATCAATTTGGACAAATAGGAAATAGCCGTATCGATTATCAAAAAGCCGATAATCCAGATCCTAATTATTACAAAAAATTACCAAGTTATTATACAACATTATACACCTACAGTAATGATGTAGCCACTTACACTCCAGACTATGCTGCTGCCGAAGAAGCAAAAGCAAATTTCCTTGCACAACCACAAATGGACTGGACAGCAATGTATAGAATGAATAATGAAAACATTACAAACGGAAGCCGTTATGTTCTATATGAAGATAGAACTGACGACAAAACTTTGGTTGCCAACACGATACTTTCTTCTCAACTAGCCGATAATATTGTAATGAATGCCGGAGGTAGTTTTACAAAATCGAAATCATCCAATTTCAAAAATCTAATCGATCTTTTGGGAGGAACACATTTTAATGACATCAACACTTTTGGTTCAACAGAAGACGAACAACAATCCGATTTAAATAATCCTGCAAGAACTGTTGTTGTAGGCGATAAATATGGATACAATTACATTATTGATGCCACTAAAATTGATGCTTTTACTCAATTTAAATTCACCTACGACAAAGTAGATTTTTATCTTGGACAATCTTTTACAAGAAGCAGTTATCAAAGAGAAGGTTTGTACAAAAACGGATATTATCCAGACAATTCATTAGGGAAAAGTGAAAAATTAAACTTTGACAATTTCGGATTTAAAGGAGGAATGACATACAAATTGACTGGACAACATTACTTCGATTTCAACGGAATATATATGACAAAAGCACCGAACACTAAAGATGTTTTTCCTAATGCTCGTTTAAGCAACGATATCACAGACAACATCAAAAACGAAACTATAAAAAGTGTTGACGCTAGTTACATCATCAGAATGCCAAGCCTTAAAGCTCGTTTCACAGCTTATTTTAACGAAACAGAAAACACAACGGATATCGCTTTTTATTATGCCGATAATATTAGCGTAGGAAATGGAGAATTTGTTTCGGAAGTAGTTTCTGGTCAAAACAAAAGAAATAAAGGAATTGAAGCAGGATTAGAATATCAAATTACTTCTACCATAAAAGCTACTGCTATAGCTGCTTTTGGCGAATATACTTATACAAATAACCCTAATTTAGCGATTCACGCTGACGGGGTTACCACAGATATTTTCAACGGTAAAGCAACTATGGAAGGCTACAAACAAGCCGGAATGCCTCAACAAGCCTACTCTGCTGGTTTAGAATATCGCGATCCAAAATTCTGGTGGATTGGAGCAAACGTAAATTATTTGTCTAACAATTATTTAGATGTTGCACCATTATTGAGAACTTCACAGTTTATAACCAACTCCGATGAAGCCAATTTCCCTTATGATGCAGCAACTGCCGCTAGTTTTTTAGCACAAGAAAAATTTGATGCCTTCACTTTAGTTAACCTTGTTGGAGGAAAAACTTGGAGAATCAAAGAAAAAACTTTGGGATTGTTTGCCAACGTGAATAACGTATTTGATATAGTATATAAAACAGGTGGATTCGAACAAGCCAGAAACGCTTCGTACAGCGAGTTATACAAAGATCACCAAGGGCCAACTCGCTCTTTTGGTCCAAAATATTTCTACGGATACGGAAGAACATTTATGGTTAATTTATATTTAAACTTTTAAGAATTAAGCTTTATGAAAAATAGTATAAAAAATAGTTGCATCATTTTGGCGACCTTGGGGTTGTTCTCCAGTTGTGTGAATGATACTTACGATACTCCAAAATTTGATTGTGTAAATCCCGGTTTGACCAAAACTAAGGAAGTAAACGATTTATACACAAGTGCACCAGCAAATGGCACAACACTAATTTATCCTGCTGCTGCAAAAGACCCTGTAACTGGAAAAGAAATTTTTGATTACATCGAAGCTTATGTGATTTCTAGTGACGAAGGCGGAAATTTCTACAAAAGCATGTATTTTCAACCTACTGATGGTTCGAAAGGATTTAACCTTTCTATAGATGAAGTGAATCTTTATGGCAAAAACTTTCAACCTGGAAAAAAAGTGTTTCTAAAACTTAACGGATTGGCCTATGCAAATCCAACCAGTTTTGGTAGAGGCTTAATTTTCGGAGCACCTCCAACAGAACAATTTGCAGTAGATAGATTGGCTACATTAGTTTATCCAAAACACCTTATTGCTTCTTGTGATGCAGTAAGCGAAGATGCTATTGTCAAAAAAATTACTTTAGCACAGGCCTTAAACGGAGCGGCTTATTTGAATACTTTAGTCGAAATTGATGATGTTCAATTTACGGACGAAGCTGCTGGCGGAACCTACGATTCCAATAGAAATGATGATTTTGATTCCAGTATTTTTGTAACAAACGGAACAAGTAATTTAACCATTAGAACCAGCCGATTTGCCAATTTTGCGGGTTATAAAGTTCCAACAGGTAAAGGAAAAATTAGAGGAGTTTTGACTAGATACAATTCAACCTACCAAATTATTATGAGAACCGAACGGGATGCGAATATGCCAAACCCTAGAGTAGATTATACCCCTGCAATTATTGGTGCAAATTCAAACGTTTTCCCATCAACAGTGAATGAAACTTTCGAAAGTTATACTTCTTCACCATCTCAAACTAATTTTCCAAATTACATCAATGAAGCTGCTGTAGGTTCAAGATATTGGGGAGTATTGACATTTAGTAGTAACAAATACATCCAAATGACTTCGTTTGGATCTGGTGGTGCTAATAACACTTATTTATTTGTTCCAGTAAATATGACAGCAGCAAGTACTTTTTCATTCAAATCGAATATGGGATTTTGGAACGGAGCTGTTTTAAATGTTTATTATGTTTTAGCAACAAATTATACTCCTGGAGGAAAAGTTGACACTTCAAAAATGGTCAATATCACTTCAAACTTTACCATTCCTACTACTCCAACATCGGGTTATGGAACCACCTTTACAGCTAGTGGCGTTTATGCCATTCCAGCAACGGTAACAGGAAACGGTTATTTTGTGTTTGAATATGCTGGAAATGCAAACGCTTTCCCAGCAGTAACAACCACTTTGCAATTGGATAATATTTCAGTAAATTAATCTTTTATTGTGAAAAAATAAATCTAAAAGGCTTCCGTGATATGGAAGCCTTTTTTATTCTTTAAATTTCATTCCAATGAAAAAATTTTATACCCTACTCCTTTTAACTTTTAGTTATATAACTTCTGGTCAGGTTGTTATCAACGAATTAGATTCTGATACACCAAGTACGGATGACAAAGAATTTATCGAATTAAAATCGACCACGCCCAACTTTCCGTTAGACGGTTATGTATTGGTTTTCTTCAATGGAAATGCCACTTCCACCACCGCCAACAAAAGTTATTACACCATAGATTTAGACGGATTGACCACCGATGCCAACGGAATTGTTCTCATTGGAAATTCACTTGTTTCTCCATCTCCAGACAAAATATTTCCAGACAATATCATTCAAAATGGTGCCGATGGCGTTGGATTATACCTAGGAAACTCCTCCGATTTTCCCGACGACACTTTAGCAACGACCACAAACCTCATCGACGCTTTAATGTATGACACCAAAGATGCCGATGCTACAGCTTTAATGGCTTTGTTAGGAGTTTCTGTTCAATATGACGAAGGACAAAACAGCCTTCAAACCACCCAATCTATTCAAAGAAAAAATGACGGAACCTATGAAACCAAAAACCCAACTCCTGGAGCTAATAATGATGGAAGTGGAATCATTTTCAACGGAATTTCAATAACCGCAAATACTGTCAATAAAAATGAAGGCGATAGTTTTCCAATAACTTTCACAATCCAAACCAATGTAACCAGCGATTTGACATTTACTTTTACTTTAAATAATTCTTCTTTCACCTCTGCCGATTTTTCTGGCAATACTACTGTTTTAATTCCTTCAGGTTCCAATACTTTCACCACAACTATCACACTTATTGACGATGTTTTGAACGAAGGCGACGAAGTTTTGAAAATTAAAATAGGTGCAATTCCTGTTCAATACAAAAAACTCAACGACAATATCGAAATTCGAGTGGTCGATAATGATTTTACCGTTGCTCCATTCGGAACACCTTTAAATCCAACCTATGGCATTGTTTCCAGTACAGCTCCTGCGGGATATTATGCCTCGCTTGAAGGACTTTCGGGAGCTGCTTTAAAACAAGCCATTCAAGATATTATTGCCAATCCAGCTGTTGTTCATGCTCATAATTATGGCGATATTATTGATATTCTAAAAACCGCCGATCAAAACCCTTTGAACAGCAACGAAGTTTGGTTGATGTATGTTGAACAAGGCCGTTCCAAACTAGAATTTCAAGACACCGGAATCAATACTGGAAAATGGAATCGCGAACACATTTATCCGCAATCGCGTGGCGGTTTTACCGATGGAACCGAAAGTATTCCAGACGGAATTAATCTTTGGTTGCCGACTAATGCCGACGATATTCTTGCCGGTCACGCCGATGCCCATCACCTTCGTGCCGAAGATGGTGCCGAAAACAGCCTTAGAAATAACAACGATTATGGCTTAACAGGCTACAACGGTCCCAGCGGAACCAAAGGTTCGTGGAAAGGCGATGTGGCGCGTTCCGTTTTTTATATGGCAGTTCGCTACAATGCTTTGAGTATTGTCAATGGAGATATTGCCGACACCACCGTTGGGCAATTGGGCGATTTGGCTTCGCTCTTAACTTGGAATACGTTAGACCCAGCCGATGATTTTGAAATGAACAGAAATAATTATATTTACACTTGGCAAGTCAACCGAAATCCGTTTATTGATTATCCCGATTTGGCGAATTATATTTGGGGAGCAAAAGCTGGTCAAACCTGGCATTTCAATTTGTCGAATCCTGATTTTGTGAATTTAAAAGTGACTCTTTATCCTAATCCAGCCCAAAAATCGATTACGATTTCTGGTTTGAATGAAGAGGCTAACATCGAAATTTACAACAGCCTTGGAGCAAAAATTTTGGAGCAGAAAATTTATGGAGAAACAAAATTAGCCATTGATTTTCAAACTGGAGTTTATTATGCCAAAATCCATTCAGAGGACAAAACAGTTGTCAAAAAATTACTAATTGAATAAAAATATGATTGCTATTAGAAACTTTTTTAAAAATAACAATGCTGTTTTTTATAAACTTCTAATCCTTATTTTTGTTTTTCAATCTATAAATTTCCAAGCCCAAACCAGTATGATTACACCAGCCTATTTACAAAAAGGAGACACCGTTGCCATTGTGTCAACAGCCCGAAAAAATATTGATGACAATCTGAAACCTTCAATAGATTTATTGCATTCTTGGGGATTAGAAGTCGTTATAGGAAGCACGATTGGATTGGATTATAATCAATTGGCTGGAACGGATGAACAACGTGCTGCCGATTTTCAACAACAAATGGATAATCCCAACATCAAAGCTATTTGGTGCGTTCGAGGTGGTTATGGCACCGTTCGAATGATAGACTTATTAGATTTTACTAAATTCAAACAACATCCAAAATGGATTGTAGGTTTCAGTGATGTAACGGTTTTGCACAACCATCTCAATACGATGGGATTCAAATCCATTCACGGCACGATGCCTGTTAGCATTGCAACTACAGCCCCCGAATCTAAAGCGTCTTTGAAAAGTGCTTTGTTTGGCGAACCGATATCATATAAAATTAATCCCTTTCCGATGAATCGTTTTGGCAAAGCTACGGGCGAATTAGTTGGCGGAAATTTGTCTATTTTAAATAGTTTGTTCGGGTCTAAATCAGCGATTGACTGTACCGACAAAATCTTATTCATCGAAGATTTGGACGAATACCTCTATCATATCGACCGAATGATGATGAACCTGAAACGCAACGGCTGTCTTGAAAGTATCAAAGGAATTATTGTGGGCGGAATGACAAAAATGAAAGACAATGACATTCCTTGGGGAAAAAATGCCAATGAAATTGTGCAAGATATAACCCAAAAATACAATATCCCAATTCTCTATAATTTCCCAGCAGGACACGTTCACGACAACAGAGCCTTGATTATGGGAAATACCGTTAGTTTGGAGGTTAATGAAAATGGTGGTACGGTGGTTTTTGAGTAAAGAGAATAGAAGAAAGAGTAAAGAGGATAGACTTTAAAAGGTTGATTCCGATTTCTTTTTTCTTTGCTCTTTATTCTATTTTCTGAAATCTAAAATCTGCATTCTAAAATCTAAAATTTCTATGGCTCAACACAACGAATTAGGAAAACTGGGAGAAGAATTAGCTGTTGAATTTCTTCAGAAAGAAGGCTATGAAATTCTGGAAACCAATTGGACTTTTCAAAAAGCAGAAATCGACATTATTGCCAAAAATGAAAATACACTTGCTATTGTTGAAGTAAAAACTCGCTCATCGTTAGAATTTGGTTTGCCCCAAGATTTTGTGAAACCAAAGAAAATTCAACTTCTTGTAAAAGCAGTAAACGAATACGTAATTTCAAAAAATATAGATATTGATGTTCGTTTTGACATTATCGCCATCCACAAAGAAGACAAATCTTTTGTAATTGAGCATCTTAAAGACGCTTTTTATCATTTTTAATAAAAAAATTTAATGTTATATTTGTAACAAATTGTTTTTTATTTATCTTTGCAGAAGTTTTTAAACCAAAAACCAAGTACAAACTAAGTAAAAACACCTATTTTGCCATGAAAACTGTTTCCTCTATTGTAGAAAATTACATCAAAACAAAGCCATTTTTACTAAATGCTTTGTCGCTTGGAATCATCAATTTGACCTCTTTGTCCAGAAATATTATGGTTGAATTGGAATCAGAATTTGGAAAAGAAGTCAAACAAGGCGCTGTTGTAATGGCTTTAAAAAGACTAACCGAAGAGTTGGATTTTAGGCTGAATCACAAGATCAATAAGGTTATCAAAAACATTGGCGAAATCACCGTTCGCTCTTCGTTGACCGATTATACTTTTGCAGCTTCGGATACTGTTTTGAACAAACAAGCCGATTTAATTACCGATATCAATACTTTTTCGGATATATTTTATACCTCATCAAGAGGTGTAAATGAAACTAATATTGTAGTGAGCAACACCGTAAATCATTTGGTTGACAAACATTTTGCCAACGAAAGATTAATTCAAAAACTAGAAAATTTAGCTTCGATTACCGTTAAATTACCGAAAGAAAATATAGTTGTTCCTGGAATTTATTATTTTATTTTTCAGCGTTTGGCTTGGGAAGGAATTATCATCAATGAAGTCATTTCGACTTCAAACGAATTCACTATTTTGGTTAGCGAGGATGAAGTAGATATCGCATTCAAAGTGATTAAAGATTTGAAAAACTAACAACTTTTCTTTTTTTATATAGAAACGAGGCCATAGTGCTTCGTTTTTTTTTGTTAAAATTAAAAATTATAATAAGAACTTTCTAATCCCTAAATTTACATTCTAAAAATAGAACATTTCCCATGTTAGCTCCTGCTTATCAAAAATTAAAAGATAATTTATCAAAATCTATTGATCCCAAAAGAATTTTGGACAATCCGTTGCAAACCCTTGCTTACGGAACCGATGCCAGTTTTTATAGACTTATTCCTAAAATTGTAATTCTAGCTCACAACGAAACGGAAATAATCGAAATCATCAAACAAGCCAAAGTATTAAATATTGCCTTGACTTTCCGTGCTGCGGGAACTAGTTTATCAGGCCAAGCCATTAGTGATTCGGTTTTAGTGGTTGCCACTCACGGTTGGAAAAATTTTGAACTTTTAGAAAACAATCAAAAAATAAAATTAGAACCCGGAATTGTTGGAGCAAGAGCGAATACATTTTTAGCACCTCACGGATTAAAAATTGGTCCCGATCCGGCGTCAATTGGTGCAGCAATGATTGGCGGAATTGTTGCCAATAATGCCAGCGGAATGTGTTGCGGAACAGCTCAAAACTCCTATCAAACCATAGCCGATATCCGAATTGTATTAAACGACGGAACTATTCTTGACACCGCAAATCAAGATAGTGTTGCTGCTTTCAAAAACAATCAAAAAGGCTTAATTCAAGAAATAGAAAGCCTAAGAGATACCATCAAAAACGATGAAACTTTGTATCATTTCATCAAGAATAAATTCAAAATAAAAAACACCACAGGCTACAGCATCAATGCTTTGGTTGATTATCAAGATCCTATTGAAATCATCAAACATTTGATGGTTGGATCGGAAGGGACTTTGGCTTTTATATCCAACGTAACTTTCAAAACAGTCATTGACGAAAAGTACAAATCTTGCTCTTTGATTATTTTCAACACGATTCAGGATGCCTGCAATGCTACTATTTTATTAAAATCAAGTCCTGTTGCTGCCGTAGAATTATTGGATAGAGAATCCATTCGTTCAGTCGAATTTGATCCAGATGCGCCAACCTATTTCAAAACATTACCAGAATCAGCCTGTGCTTTATTAGTCGAATGTCGAGACAATGATTTGGAAGTTATACATCAAAAACAAGAACAAATTCGACTGCAAATTCAATCCATTCCAACCTATACGGATTATGAATTTACGAGAGACCCCAAACAATATTATTTCAATTGGAAAGCTCGAAAAGGTTTATTACCAACGGTTGGCGGACTCCGAAAAAACGGAACTTCGGTCATCATTGAAGACGTTGCTTTTCCATTACCACAATTGGCTGATGCATGTTTGGCCTTGAAAGATTTGTTCAAGAAATACGAATACCACGATGCCGTTTTATTTGGTCACGCCTTGGAAGGAAACTTGCATTTTGTATTTTCTCAAGATTTTTCAAACCAAACCGAAGTCGATCGATATGAAAAACTGATGGCTGAATTGGCCGATTTAGTTGTGAATCAATTTAATGGTTCCTTAAAAGCCGAACACGGAACAGGTCGAAATATGGCGCCATTTGTGGAAAAAGAATGGGGAACTGCTGCTTACGAAATCATGAAACACATCAAAAACATCTTTGATCCTCATAATAAAATCAACCCCGATGTTTTGATTAATCCTGATCCAAAAGCACATCTCAAAAACCTAAAACCAATGCCAGAATCTCACCATATAGTGGATAAATGTATGGAATGTGGCTTTTGTGAACCGCATTGCGTTTCTGAAGGATTGACTTTATCACCCAGACAACGTATTGTCATTGCCCGAGAAATTAGCCGTTTGGAAGAAACGAATGAAGACCCAACTCGATTAGCGGAAATTCAGAAAGATGTCACCTATCAATTAGACGAAACCTGTGCCACCGATGGGCTTTGTGCCTTGGCGTGCCCAGTAAACATTGACACGGGAAAATTTGTAAAAACTTGGCGTGCCAACGAATTAAAATCTGGCAATAAAAAAGTTGCTGCTTACATTGGCTCTCATATGGCAGGAACTACGGCAATTTTGAGAGTGGGATTGAAAATGGTTTCCTTTTTTCATTCCATTTTTGGCACTAAAATTATGACGGCTTTATCCAATGGCTCTCATTTTATAAGCTTTGGGAAAATTCCAAAATGGATTCCCGAAATGCCTAAAGGTGCCCATAAAATTAACACCAAAAACTGACCATAGATTCTCATTGATAAAATCAATTATCCCCAAAGTCACAAGTTTAAAGTTATAAAGTCTTGCTGATTGTAGAAAAATTGTGTCTAATAAATGTACCCAAAATACTGAAGTAGAAAATCCAATTAGTCTCAATTTAGTAGGAACTTTTGACCTTAGACTTTTGACTTGCCACTTTTAGGTACTAATTAAAATTTGATTAATCCTTTTTTTTGCTATACATTAGAAAAATATTAGTTATTCTTTAAGTATATTATCTTGAAAAAAATTGTTTTATATTTTGTCTTCGTCTTTTCTTTAGCTGGTTTTTCGCAAGAATATCCGGTTAAATTTCTTGATATATCCGATGGGCTGTCCAACAATTCAATAACCGCAATTCATCAGGATAGTGATGGATTTATGTGGTTTGGAACTTATGATGGACTCAATCGATATGACGGATATAATTTTAAAGTATATCGCAATAGAATCAACGACAAAAACTCATTGTCGTTTAATACTATTTACTGCATTGAGGGCGATTCAAGAAAAAACATCTGGGTTGGAGGTGCAAATGGCGCCTGTGTTTTCGATAAAAAGAAATCTATTTTTCACCCCATTGAATATCTTTCGAGTACTAAAACACAAACTGTAAAAGATGTCATTCACCAGATTCGATCGGTTTCAAAAGATTTGGTGTTGGTGGCTTCTCAAAATTTTGGTTTACTGGTTTATAAAAATGGCTCATTTCAGGGCAAATCAATAGCATTGGAACAATCCAATAATCCAATTGAAAAATACAATTATAATGCAGCTGTTCTTGAAAATGATTCCAAAAATTCTTCTTGTTGGGTATTTGTAAGAAATATAGGTATTTGCAAATATAGATATCATTCCAATAAGTTGGAAGTTGTTTATCCGCTTTCGATGGAGGTAAAATGTATGAAACTCTCTGTAGATAATACACTTTGGTTGGGAACCGATGAAGGGATTTTTTCTTTTAATACCAAAACCTTCTCTCTTTCGGCAAATTACTTAATAAATAACTGCACCGTTACTGATATTGTTATTGACAAGAAAAAAGAACTGTGGTTGACTACCGATGGCTATGGTATTTATAAAATAATCGATAAAAATAAAAAAGCGTTTCCATTCCAGTTTGCCAACGGACAACAATATATAAAAAGCAATTCGATTTGGAGTTTGTATGAAGATATTGCAGGAAATAAATGGATTGGAACTTTGCGTGGTGGAATAAGTATGATTGGCAACAGCCCAAAATACTTTAAAAATTTCAAATACAATGTAAAAGTCAATGAACCTGCCGAAAATTTTATTCTGTCCTTTTGTGAAGATGAGAAAAAAAATCTATGGATTGGTACTGATGGCGCGGGTTTGAAGTATTGGGACAGAAAATCAAATAGTTATACGATTTATGGCAATTCGAACAATTCGACTTATAAAATTAGCAGTAATTTTATTACCAGCATAATAAGAGATACCGACAATCAGATTTGGGTGTCCACTTGGGCTGGTGGCATCAACCGCATTAATCCCGTAACCCATAGTGTCACTCGGTTTTCGTGTTACAACTCATTTACCAAACAAATCGAAAAAAATGTCTGGTTTGTCTATAAAGACTCCGATGACGATATCTGGGCCAGCGCTACCAATGAAGGTTCTTTGTACTTATTTGATAGGGCTAAAAATACATTTGTACTCTTTAATAAATCAATCGATAATTTGCAATGCCTTATTGAGACGAGCGACGGCAAATTTTGGGGATGTAATTATACTTCTTTGTTAGCCATTGACAAAAAGACTAAAAAATACAGAAAATTTCCAATTGGTAATTCCATAAGGTCTCTTCATGAAGACAAGGACAAAAACCTTTGGGTAGGCACTCAAGAAGGTGGATTGCTGTTATTTGACAGAAAAACAAATAAATTTAATCGTTTAACTACAGACGATGGTTTGCCTTCTAATACAATTTTGAGAATTTTAGAAGACAAAGCCGGAAATTTATGGATGAGTACCTATAATGGCATTTGTAGATTTGATAAAAAGAACCGAACATTTCGAAATTTTTCGGTAACTGATGGCTTGCAAAGCAATCAGTTTAGTTTCAATGCAGGACTTAAATTATCTTCTGGAGAATTCCTGTTTGGAGGAATAAACGGATTCAACTCCTTTTTTCCAGAAGACATCAAGGAATTCAATCAAAAGTACAACTTGCTGCTATCGGATTTTTATGTAAACAATCAATCTATTGAAGAGAGTAAAAATGAACTGATTACAAACTGGGATTCGGGTAAAATCAAGGAAGTCAATTTGCCTTATGACCAAACCACCTTGTCCATAGAATTTGTTGCATTGGATTACAATAATGCCGATAAAATAAATTATGCCTATTATTTAGAAGGCTGGGACAATCGATGGAATTATGTAGGCCAAGCCCGAAAAGCAAATTATGCCCGATTGACAGAAGGGACTTATGTTTTTAAAGTAAAAACAACCAACTTTAGAGGTGGATGGAATAAAGAGGAAAATCTGGTTACCATTATCGTCTCGCCTCCTTGGTATAGAAGTTGGTGGGCTTATACCTTTTATTTACTGGCTGGAGCAGGACTTATTTATGGTTATGTTAGATACAACAAAAACAAAGAAAAATTAAAGTATAAAGTAAAAATTGCCGAATTAGAAGGAGCCAAAGAAAAGGAAATTGCCGAAAAACAATCGTCAATGTTTACTTATATCTCCCACGAGTTTAGAACCCCATTGTCTTTGATTATCAATCCGCTAAAAAAAGCAATTAAAACAGGAAATTTAGAAAACAGTTCCTCAGTAACTGATTTAGTCATTGCCCATCGAAATGCCAGACGCCTTTTGAGTTTAGTAGATCAGTTGTTGCTTTTTCGCAAGGCCGAAAATGATGCCGATGAACTCAAAATGTCTGTCATAAATGTCAATAATTTGTGTTATGAAGTTTTTCAATGTTTTGTAAATCAAGCCAAAGACAAAAAAATTGATTATACTTTTCAAATACCAGAAAACAACATTGAAATTATTGGCGATTACGAAAAAATAGAAATATCCTTGTTTAATTTATTGTCAAATGCTTTTAAATACACTCCCGATGGAAGAGAAATAAGCTTGGTTTTGTCCGAAACAGAAACAAATGTCAGCATAGAAATTATAGACAGTGGTAATGGAATCGCAAAAAATGATTTGGAAGTTATTTTCGACAAATTCAGGCAAGTAAACTCTAAAACGCCAGTTGGTGGGAGCTCTGGATTTGGAATTGGGCTTTTCATCGTCAGGTATTTTATAGAAAAACACAAAGGAACTGTAAGTTGCACAAGCGAAATAGGAAAAGGAAGTGTGTTTAAATTAACTTTTCTGAAAGGAGAAGACCATTTTGAGAATTTGCAAATTAGTACCGTTACACCCAAAATGAGTCCGTTGGTAGAGGAATTGATGGCCGATGACACCGAAGCAGGCATTGAAGTTTCGGTTAATGCCATTTCAGAAAATGAATTGCATAAAGCGATACTTACCGATAAGCGAACCCTTTTGATTATTGAAGACAATACCGATATCCGAAATTATTTAATCAGGCTTTTTTCAGAGGTCTATATAATTTACAGTGCAGAGAATGGTGAAGAAGGTTTGAAACTAACCAAAAAACACATGCCCGATTTGGTAATTAGCGATATTGCAATGGACGTTATGGATGGTTTTGAATTGTGTCGAAAAATAAAAGAAAACAGTAGTCTATCCCATATTCCGGTAATATTATTGACGGCTTCAAAAAATCCTGAAACGCATCTTCAAGGAATAAGCGACGGAGCAGACGATTATATAACCAAACCCTTTGACGACGATTTGCTAATGGCTCGTGTGGAATCGCTATTGAAAAATCGCAGTAACTTAAGAGCCTATTTCTTGGACAGTATCACCCTAAAAGAAAATACCCAGAAGGTTCCTGCCGAATACCAAGAGATGCTGAAAAAATGTATTGCCATTATCGAAGCAAATATTCACGAACGTGATTTTACCATCAAGAATTTTGCTACTGAAATGGGAATGAGTCACAGAACACTTTACACAAAAATTAAAATCATTTCTGGACAAACCCTAAATGCGTTTATCCGTTCCATACGCATTCGAAGAGCGGCCATGTTAATGTTAACCGAAAACATGAATATTGCCCAAGCAAGTGCTGAGGTAGGTTTTGAAGACCCAAAATATTTCAGGCAGCAATTTGTAAAATTATTTGGAATCACGCCTTCAGAATACATCAAAAAATACAAAAAGTCTTTTGATTCTGATTTGAATATCATCAACTAATTTAGAAGAAAGAATCCGCATTAGAAATTTATTTGTTTCAAATTCTAATGCGGATTTTTTATGCTTTTATTTCTCTAAGTCTATAAATTCTGATTTATTGAAAACTCGTTTTTTCATAAATTTAAGATAAAAAAACTCATTCTACATTTAAAATAATAATTACATACTATTAAAAAAAAATTCATTTTTTTTTTACATTTCATATTTTATGGTTTAAAAATTCAGCTTATTGCGAATTTGACCTGCTATTTTTTCCAATTTACCCCTCATTAAACTTTACAACTAGCCATTACTTTGTGATTGTTAATTTAGAATGGCAGTAACATCTGTTAATTCTATATTAACGGAATGCCAATAAATTTAAAAGGCTTTTCGGTTTTTAATAAATCGATATAGTTAAAAGAGTATTAAAAATAAAAAACCAATTATAAACCATCTAAAAGAAAGTAGTATGACAAAAAACAAACATTCCATTTACAAACCAATTTATTGCAACAACAATTGTTAAAATTAGACTAAATCAGATCGTTTTTACCGTTCAATTATAAAAAATCTGATGAATCATTCTGGAAATTAATCTTTCCAAATTAATCTAATGATAGGGCATTTTAAATCAATTTGATATTTAATTAAAATTCTATTCTAGAAAAAAACTAACTATAAAAACCTTAAAATTCAAGAGATGAAAAAAATCACATTTTTATTTTTTCTAACCTTTTTCACAATCCTTTATACAGGTTGTCAAGATAATGGGCCAGATTATCCAAGTTCGGATAATCCAACAGTTGTTGCCGCTACAACAGAGATTTACGGTGCTCCCAACAAGAAATTTGAAATTAAAGCAGCCTTGGCCGATGATTTAGGCTTAAAGACAGTAAGAATTCAAATACCAGAATTGTCTTTGGATAAAGTGATCACCTTTGAAACAGATCCTTTGTTGACAACCTATAATTTGAGCTATTTCTTTGAGATTCCTGCCGACAGAGGTACATCCGAAGCATTCAAAATTAAGTTGACCGTAACTGACGTTTCCAATAATTCAGTCGATCAAGAAATTAAATTGCGTTTGGATGGAGAGTTTGATGCTCCTGCTGTAACAATGATTACTCCAAAAGAGGGAGCGGTTATCCTATTGTCAACTAGTAACCAAATGCCGGTGAATTTTACAGTTAATGATAATTCGGGTATCGATTTTGTTGAATTGAAATGTGATGCGCTAGGTATCAATGAACTAGTTCAATTACAAGGAGCTCCTCAATCTTATACTTTTAACAAAACATTTACTTTGCCTGTTACTGCAGCCAATTATGTATTGACAATTAATACCAGAGATAAATTTGCAATACCCAATTCAGGGACGTTGAAAATCAATGTTGTAGCAACTAACGAATATCCTGCACTCTATTTATGCGATCAGCCTAAAGGAACTAACCTTACTACTGATGCTGTAGGTGTGCCAATGTATTTTCATGAAAAAGTTGGGCAAGATTTTACATTCAAATATTATGCAGATTCAGATAATAAAGAGGTCTATTTCTTAGGACAAGAATCAGATTTTGCACCACACTGTTTTGGTCTAAATTCTTCTGGAAAATTGGCAGATGATGTTGCTTCATCACCAATTGTTTTACCAACAAAAGGATATTATCTAATAAAAGTAAATCCAAACACATTACTTTATACAGTTACTAAATATACCCCAACAAGTAAAGTTTGGTCCAATATTGCAAACGGATTATGGCATGATGATGCCGCTCTAAGAAGACCATTTGTAAGTGTTTGTGGTGGAGGTATTCAAGGAGCAAATTGGGATACTTGGAACGCCTGGACACAAACCAGTTTGCACTTGGCTAATAATTCGAATAATCCTTATCAATTAGTTGGAGAATACACGCTTACAGGAACTATGGAGTGTACTTTCACAGGCCAGTGGTGGGATCCGTCTTGGAGATTAATCAAGAATGGTATTGCAACGATGTCACCAGGAGGAAATGGAAATGCTAAATATCCAGCAGCACCAGGTGTTTATAAAGTAATTGTTGACACTGAATTAGAAAGAGCCTTTATAACAAAAAAATAATATGTTATGAACTTGATTGTAACATTTAATTAATAAAAATATTTTAACATGAAATTTAAACATATATGGTTATTTATTGCCGTGTTGTGCAGCGCAACAACATTTGGGCAGATAACAGTGAAAGGAACTGTTAAGGACAATAAAGCCCTACCGATTCCTGGAGTTAATGTATCAGTAAAAGGAACAACTACATCGGCATCAACTGATTTGGATGGAAAATATGCCATTATAGTTCCAAACAAAGAGGCTCAACTCGAATTTTCTTTTATTGGTTTCACAAATAAAATTGTAAAAGTAGGAGATAAAACACTTGTTGATGTAATGTTGGAAGAATCCAATCAAGCATTAGACGAGGTCGTAGTTGTTGGTTATGCCACTGTTAAGAAAAAGGATGTAACCAGTTCAATTGCTTCTGTAAAAGGAAAAGAACTTCAAACAATGACTGTTGGTAATGCTACTGAATCTTTGCAAGGAAAAGTGGCTGGGGTTCAAATCACAGGAGCTGGAGGACCAGGCGCACAACCTAGAGTCCTGATACGTGGAATCTCTACGGTCAACCTTAGTACAGATCCTCTTTATGTGGTAGATGGAATCCCAATGGGAACAAGTATCAATTTCTTGAGCAATAATGAAATTGAATCTATGGATGTATTAAAAGATGCTTCTGCTAGCGCTATTTATGGTTCACGTGCTTCGAATGGAGTTATCCTTATTACAACCAAAAAAGGAAAAGTAGGTAAGCCTAAATTCAATGTCGATTTGAGTAATGGTCTTCAAATAATGAATAACCCTTACAATATGGCAGATGCTGAAAGTTATGCCAATATCTTAAACAAAGCCTATACTAATTCTGGATATTCTGAATATTTGCCAAATGCTGAACAATATAGAGGAAAAACAACCGATTGGTGGGGAGCAGGAATTAACAAAACTTCTCAAGTATCCAATGCTTCTATAGGAGTTAGTGGAGGTTCAGATAAAAATACTTATGCTATCTTTAAATTACTATAATTCCGATTCCTTTTACAATATTGGAGGATGGGAAAGAGTTACTGCCAGAATTGCTAACGATTTCAAGTTTTCGGACAAAATTTCTATGGGGATTACTTTAAATCCACGTTATGAAACTTGGGGTTCACCTGGTAACTGGGCCGATTTTGATAAAATTGATCCCATTACCCCAATTTACAAACCAGCAGATCAATTGAATGGTACCGAAAATGAGTATAGCATCTATGCACGTTCTCCTTCGTATGTGTGGAATCCAGTGGCTTCCGTAGCTAGATATGATGATTACACAAATTTATACAACTTGAACACCAATGCTTATTTTCAATATGAACCTATCAAAGGATTAGTTTTCCGTACGCAAGGATCTATCGAAATAGGGGATAAAACACAAAGTATCTTTAGACCTGATTTCGAGATTGATGCAGCACACGAAAAAGCAGAAATCAATAGTGTTGAAAGAAAAAACACGACTAATCACGACTGGACTTGGCAGACTACGGCTACTTATTCTAAAACATTTGCTCAAAAACACAATGCTTCTTTAATGGTCGGTGCAACAATGGAGGAATACAATGGAAATGATGTTTGGGGATATGGAGAAGGAGTTCCAAACAACTCTGATTTGATGAGAGAAGTAAATGCCGCAACCAAAAACCGTAACAGTGGCGGTAATAGTTGGTCAAGTTCTTTACAGTCCTATATTTCGCGTCTTTCTTATAATTATGATGGCAAATATTATTTGACAGGAACGTTCAGACGTGACGGTTCTTCAAAATTTATGGCCAATAACAAATGGGCCAATTTCCCATCGGCTTCAGCCTCTTGGAGAATTTCGAATGAAGGCTTTATGGAAAACACAAAAGCAGTTGTAAATGATCTTAGATTAAGAGCCGGTTGGGGTAAAGTTGGTAATCAAAGTTTACCAGGTTCTGTTTACCAGTCTAATATTGGCCAAGGATATTACGTTATTGGTAATGAGGTTGTGGATACTTCTTATCCTTCTTCAATGGCTAACAAAGACATTAAATGGGAAACTGTAGAGGATATTAACTTTGGTATTGATTTCGGACTATGGAAAAATAAATTATCTGGATCAATAGAATACTACGAAAAAACAACAGAAGATATGTTGTTCAAAAAACAATTTCCAACTTACAGCGGTTTCCCTGGATATGCAACAATATGGACCAATGTAGGATCAATGAAATCAAATGGTATTGATGTGCTTTTATCGTACAAAGACAAAAAAGGAGATTTCTCATATGGAGCCGACTTTACTTTTACCACATCCAATGTAAAAATGGTTAGCTTGTCTGCAGATGGAGAAAAATTATATGGATCAAGTAATAGAACCTTAACCATCGAAGGTGATGAACCCGGATATTATTACGGATATATAGCTGATGGTTTGTTTCAAAATCAAACCGAACTGAACTCTCATACAGATGAACACGGAAATAAATTACAACCTTATGCTCAAGCTGGAGATGTTCGCTTCAAAGATTTGAATAATGATGGCAAAATCGATGACAAAGACAGAACAAAATTAGGTTCGCCTTGGGCCGATTTTACTATGGGATTGAATTTAAGTGTTGCATACAAAAACTTTGATTTGATAGCCAACTTCTACGCAAGTATTGGAAATGAATTGATAAATCAAAATATTTCAGATTTGTATAATGGTGCCAGTTTGACCAACAAAGTAGCTGGACTAGATCAAATGGCTTGGAATGGAGAAGGAACTTCAAATTATGTTCCTCGATTGTCTAAAAATGACAATAACGAAAACTTCACCAAATTCTCTTCTTTGTATGTTGAAGACGGTTCCTTCTTGCGTATGAAAAACATTCAATTAGGATACACGTTCCTTAATCAATTTGGACTTGATAAATTAAGAATATCAATATCAGGTCAAAATTTATGGACACTTACTAACTATACAGGTGTAGATCCTGAAGTTGGTGGTGGTGTTTTGGGTTCAGGATTTGGAGGATGGAATTATCCTGTTCAACCAACTGTTTTGATGGGTATTAATGTAGGATTTTAATAAAAATGAAAATGAAAAAAATAATAATATCGATAATCGCTTTTTCTCTATTGGCAGTTTCTTGCGAAAATTTTATTGAAAAAGAAGAAAGAGGAACACAAACTTTAGAAAACTACTTTCAAACCGCACAAGAATGCGAGAATTATGTTAATGAGTTAACACAAAGGATGTTACTGTCTAAAGATTGGTACACATTGCTTGCGCCAAGATTAATTAACGAAACGGCTAGCGATGATGCCTGGATGGGCAACACGGGTCAGGACAACAGTGCGTTTAGACCAGGTGCTCAGTATGTCATTACACCTGAAAATATGGGCGCTTTGAATAGTCTTTATACCGCACATTATTACACCATTCAATCGGCGAATATTGGTTTAGAGAAAATGGCAAATACCCCAATTAGCGAATCTCAAAGAAACCAATATATGGGAGAATCCTTGTTTGTTCGTGCTTATTGCTACTATGAGTTGGTAAATAATTTTGGAGCAGTTCCCTTGTACACAAAATCGTTAGGAACTAATGATTTAAAATTAGAACGTAGCCCTGTTGCCGACGTTTATGCACAAATAGAAAAAGATCTGAAAGAATCAGCAACCAAACTGGAAAATATTCCTGTTGATAGAAACGGAAGAGTCAACAAATGGGCTGCTTATGCCTTATTAGCCCGTGTATCTTTGTTTCAAGAAAAATGGACTGAAGCAAAACAATATTCCAACAAAGTGATTACAGAAGGCCCTTTTGCTCTTGAAGCCAATTTCTTGAACATCTGGAATGTGAACAATCACAATGGTGTCGAATCCATTTTGGAAGCTCAATCCTCTTCGGTACAAGATAAGAGTTTAGGATCTATGTTGCCTACCTTTTCAGGAGCAAGAGGCGAAGACAAGAAAAACTTTCCAAGCAATGATGCCAAAGATGTTATCGATGGTTGGGGATGGTGTATGCCAACCAGCGATTTAGAAAACGCCTATCTTTCAGAAAATGATGTAGTACGTCGCAGAAGCACCATCACCAAATGGGGAGAAGCTGCTTATGGCGATGAAGTTCTTAATCCTACTCACAAATTTAGCTTGAATGACAATAAATCAGGTCGTATTTGTCGTAAATACTATATTCCTATAGCAACCCGTCGTGCATTGGACAAAAAAGATGGACATTTACCACTAAACGTGCCGTTGATTCGTTTGGCAGAAATGTATTTAACAAGAGCCGAAGCAAATTATCAATTGAAGGATGAGCCAGGAGCTTTAAATGATATCAATGTGATTAGAGTTCGTGCCAAACTTGACCCAAAAGTAGGATTGTTAGGGCCAAATCTTTTGAGACAAATCTACAAAGAACGTCGTTTAGAATTGGCTTTTGAAGGATTGCGTTTGTTTGACATTCGTCGTGAAAAAGACCCAAGTACTTCAAAACCAGTTATTGAATCCTTATTGGGACCAAACGGAACTTTTGTGAAATACAACTTGAGTTCTACAGATCCTTTTGAAACTACCAACTTGAAAGAATCTCAAGATAAAGGAATCAATTTCAATCCGGCTAAAAACTTATTGTGGCCAATTCCTCAGTTGGAACGAGATTTAAGTGGTGGATTAATAACACAAAACCCTGGTTACTAACATGATTAATATTAAGAACTATAAAGTAAGCCTGCTATTTGCAGGTTTACTTTTAATTAACTCCTCATTGACAAGCTGTAGCTCATCTGATAATACAGATAATACACAGCCTCCAACTACAACAACGAGAGATTTGAATGTAAATCTGGATTTGAAATTGCAAACAATGGAGAGTTTTGGAGCATCAGACGCTTGGCAATGTAATTTTATTGGTAAAAATTGGCCTTTGGATAAAAAAAATCAAATCGCCGATTTATTATTTAGCAAAGATGTCGATGCAAGCGGTAACCCAAAAGGAATTGGATTGTCTTTATGGCGTTTCAACCTTGGAGCAGGAAGTTCAGAACAAGGTAACGCAAGTGATATTGGAGATGAGTGGAGACGTACCGAATGTTTCACTACCGACGGAATTAGTTATGATATGAACAAACAAGCAGGTCAAGTTTGGTTTATGAAAGCCGCAAAAGCTCGTGGTGTCGAAAAATTATTGGCTTTCACCAACAGTGCGCCTGTTTACTTAACCAATAATGGTAAAGCTTACGCAAGTATCAAAGAATTTTACAATTTGAAAGACGGAAAAATGCCCGAACTAGCTGATTTTTGGGTAAATTCTATTGATAAATTGAAAACAGTTCACGGATTGACCATAGATTACGTTAGTCCTTTCAATGAACCACAATACGAGTGGAATGGCACAAATCAAGAAGGATCTCCCGCAACCAATGCCAATATTTACAGTTTTGTAAATGCCTTGTCGCCAAAATTACTGGCCAAAGGATTGAATTCCCAAATTGTAGTAGGTGAAGGAGGCGCATTTGAACCACTTTATAAAACGGTATCTGGCACAGAGAGTAGATCAAACCAGATCGATTATTTCTTTGGAACAAATTCTACCAAAAACATAGGTGGATTAAGCAATGTAAAGAAAACTATTTCAGCACACAGTTATTGGCAAGCTTGGCCATTGAGTTCACTAGTTTCTTCAAGACAATCTGCAGCTTCTAAAATACAAACAGTTCCAGGACTCAACCTTTGGGCCTCTGAATATTGTATTTTAGAAAGTCCAGGAACCGCCGAGTTACCTGGTGGAGCTGGTTCCGGAAGAGATTTAGGAATGCAAACGGCTCTTTGGGTGGCTCGTATTGTAAGTAGCGACATTGCCATCGGAGGAGTTTCTTCTTGGCAATGGTGGACGGCAGTAAGCAGAGGCGACTATAAAGACGGATTAATCCACGTAGATGATGGAGCCAGTAACGGAGCGGGAGGCGCAGATTATTGCAAAAATGATGGATACGTTAGAGAATCCAAAATACTTTGGGCTTTAGGAAACTTCTCTTTCTTTGTAAAACCAGGAATGGCAAGGGTTCAAATACCAAATATTGACAACTCAACAGCTACAACCGATGTAATGCTTACGGCTTATAAAGACGAAACAAATAAAAAATTGGTCATCGTGGCAGTCAACTTTAGTAAAACGGCTAGAACCTACAAATTGAATCTTTCAGGAGGAACGTTAACGAATAATAAGTTAACACCTTACACAACCTCCGATGCTTTGAGTTTGAAAAAAGGAACAGATGTAGATCCTGCCAATTTCGAAATAGGCGCTAGATCCGTGGTAACATACGTTGGAACGTATAAATAATTTTTAATTTGGTTAGTTAGTAGTTTTGTTTGGTGAATAAGGTTTGTCTAATTTTTTAGGCAAACCTTAATTCATTACTTTCCTAATAATGGGAACTATTTTATCCTTTTTTAAGATTCCAAAATAGACCAAGATCAGTTAGTACCTTTGTAGGAAGTTATGATTAAATCAACAAGCTAATTAAAAATTATTTTAGAAGTTAAATCAATTGGAATATAAAATGAAAAACACCTACATCACTTTTCTTTTGTTGTTAAGTTCGTTGGCTTTTGCACAACGAACAGCCACGATAAACACAGATAATGTGTTGCAAACGATGGATGGTTTTGGAGCTTCCGATGCTTGGAGATGTCAATTTGTTGGAAAAAATTGGCCTGACCAAAAAAAGAATGCCATTGCCGATTTATTGTTTAGCAAAGAAGTCGATGCACAAGGGAATCCAAAAGGAATTGGACTTTCTATTTGGAGATTCAACTTGGGAGCAGGAAGTATAGAACAAGGGGAAAACAGTAAAGTTTCGGATCAATGGAGACGAAGTGAGTGTTTTTTGAACGCTGATGGAACATACGATTGGTCCAAACAAGAAGGGCAAAGATGGTTTTTGCAAGCTGCCAAAAAACGAGGAGTAGAAAAATACCTGATTTTTACGAACAGTCCGCCAGTTCATATGACCAACAACGGATTGTCTTTTGCCACACAAAAAAATAAACTGAATTTAAAAGAAGGTACAATTCCAAAATTTGCCGATTTTTTGGTTCAAAGTATTCAAGGATTGGAGAAAAAAGAAGGAATGAAATTTGATTATGTGAGTCCAATAAACGAACCACAATGGGAATGGATGCCCAACAATGGGGATGAAAATAGCCAAGAAGGAACTCCGGCAACCAATCAAGAAATATACGATTTGACCAAAGCACTTTCGGATAAACTCAAATCCCAAAAAATGAATACTGAAATTGTGATTGGCGAAGCAGGGCAAATCAATTATTTATATGAAAATGTAAATGACGAAAACCGTGACAATCAAATCGATTACTTTTTTGGTAAAGGAAAAACGAATATTTCAAAATTGCCTAACGTAAGAAACACCATTTCGGGACACAGTTATTTTACGACTTGGCCAATTGACAGACAAGTTTTAAGCCGAAAATTGATTGCTGCCAATGTCAAACAAAAACCGGGATTAAAATATTGGCAGTCGGAATATTGCATTTTGGAAAATCCGGGAGAAACTGAAATTCCAGGAGGTTCAGGAGGAACAAGAGATTTGGGTATGCCAACAGCCTTGTTTGTAGCCCGCTTGATACACAATGACGTGGCTCTTGCCAATGCGGCTTCTTGGCAATGGTGGACTTCGCTGACTCGCGCCGATTATAAAGACGGTCTGATTTATTTGGATGACGGAAAAAGCAATGGAGGAACAGCTCCTGATTATGTTAAAAATGATGGGGAATTCCACGATTCAAAACTACTTTGGGCTTTGGGCAATTACTCCTTGTTTGTGCGTCCGGGAATGTTAAGAGTTGACGTGCCCAACCAAGATGAATTGGCTTCTGCCAATGATGTGATGCTAACAGCTTACAAGGATGCGGCAAACAAAAAACTAATAATTGTTGCCGTAAATTGTGGCACATCCGATCAGAATTACAAATTTAATTTGTCAAAAGGAACGCTCAAGAACAATGAACTGACGCCATATATTACTTCCGAAAGTTCCAATTTAAAAAAAGCAGCCCTCCAGAAAATAGACACCATTGTAATTCCAGCTAAATCCGTGGTCACTTTTGTGGGTGAATTTCAGTAAAACAGTAGTATTTAGAAGTAACAGACCTTTTATAAAATGAAAAATAAAAATCTAATCTGCCTCTTGATTTTGATTGTTTTTGGTAGTATGATGAATGCCCAAAAATCAAAAAACCAAGTGTCAAACCTAAAAACAACGGCCTATTTATTTGCCTACTTCACGGGAAATTCAAACAATGAAGAAGCCATTCGCTTTGCAGTGAGCAACGATGGGTACAACTTCAGGGCGTTAAATGGCAATCAACCTGTTATTGATTCAAAGGAAATTAGTTCGTCTGGCGGAATAAGAGACCCACATATTCTTCGTGGAGCCGATGGCAAAACGTTCTATATGGTCGCAACCGATATGGTTTCTGCCAAGGGTTGGGATTCAAATCGAGCGATGGTTTTATTGAGATCTACTGATTTGGTCAATTGGAACTCATCTGTAATAAATATCCAAAAAAAATATCCAAACCAAGAAAACCTGAAACGCGTTTGGGCGCCACAAACCATATACGATACCCAAAAAGGAAAGTATATGATTTATTGGTCAATGCAACACGGAAACGATATTGACAAAATTTATTACGCTTACGCCAATCCTGATTTTACCGATTTGGAAACGGAACCCCAACAATTGTTTTTCAGTCCAACGAATGGAGCTTGCATTGACGGCGAAATTATTTTCAAAGACAATAAATACCATTTGTTTTTCAAAACCGAAGGTTCGGGAGCGGGTATAAAAATTGCCGTTTCCAACAAACTTACCGAAGGCTATGTTTTGAGAGATCAATATGTGCAACAAACCAAAGATCCTGTAGAGGGTGCTGGAGTTTTCAAACTGAACAATTCCAATGACTACATCTTGATGTATGATCTTTATACCAAAGGAAAATACCAGTTTACCAAAACCAGTGACCTAGAGCATTTTTCGGTTATTGATAACGCTGTCACGATGGATTTTCATCCACGTCACGGAACCGTTATGCCCATAACGGCAAAAGAATTAGCCCGATTGGAAAGCAAATGGGGAAATACGAAACAATAAAATAATTGAGAGCTGTATCTCAATAGAACATTAGAAACAGCATTATTTGATTAATAGAATAACATAAATTACACATAATGATTACAAAGAAAATCTTATTACCAATTTTTATTTTTTCCTGTCTATCGGCTACAAGCCAGATATCGTTCGGGGATTCTCAAAAAATTAACAACAACTGGAAGTTCACGCTTCAGGACACTCCAGAAGCATCAAGCGAAACCTACAAGGATACTAATTGGCAATCGGTCAATGTACCACACGATTGGAGCGTCAAGGGCAGATTGAGTCCTACTTTGGCTAGTTGTGCTGGTTTTTTGCCGGGAGGAATTGGTTGGTACCGAAAAACATTGAATATTCCACAGACAAAACGAGGCGAAAAAGTCTATCTGTATTTTGAAGGGGTATATAACAGAAGCGAAGTTTTCATCAACGGACATTCTTTAGGAAAACGCCCCAACGGATACATTTCTTTTGCGTATGATGCTACACCTTTTGTAAAATATGGAGAAGATAATGTTATTGCTGTAAAAGTAGATCATAGCTTGAGTGCCGACTCGCGTTGGTACACTGGTTCAGGAATTTATCGCAATGTGTGGTTGGTTTATTCCAATCCAGTACATATCGCTCAATGGGGCGTTTATACTTATCCAGAAGTTGCTAATGGAACAGGGATTTTGAATGTTGAGGTAGCTTTAGAAAACGGTTCGACTGCAAAAACAAATCTTACTGTTGTCAATGAACTTTTGGACAATAACGGAAAAGTAGTGGCCAAAAGTTCCCAAAAAGTTTTAGTTGAAGCCAATAAAGATAATAAAGTTGCAACCAAAATAAACTTGAAAAATCCCAAGTTATGGGACGTGGAGCATCCCAATTTGTATCAGTTGAAAACAACTGTTTTAAAAGATGGCAAACCAATCGATAAAACCGTAACGTCAACAGGTTTTAGAAATTTTACTTTCGATGCCAATAAAGGTTTTGCCCTCAATGGCAAATGGATGAAGATGAAAGGCGTTTGTTTGCACCACGATGCAGGAGTTTTGGGTTCTGCCGTACCAAGAGATGTTTTGAAAACAAGATTACAAACCTTGAAAGAAATTGGTGTAAACGCCATTCGTACCAGCCATAATCCACAAGCTCCTGATTTTTATGCCCTTTGTGATGAGATTGGATTGCTTGTTCTTAATGAAGCGTATGACGAATGGGAATTCCCTAAACGTAAATGGTTAGAAGGTTGGAATGTAGGTACTCCAGGATTCCAGGGTTCGAATGATATATTTGCTGCTTGGGGCGAAAAAGATTTGGAAGATATGGTACGTCGCGATCGAAATCATCTTTCCGTATTTGCTTGGAGCATTGGTAACGAAGTAGATTATCCAAATGATCCTTATTCGCATCCTGTATTGGACGGCGGAAAAGATACCGGATTTGGTCAAGCTGCTTATGGTGGCTATAAAAAAGATGCTCCCGATGCTATGCGACTTGGCGGTATTGCCAAACGCCTTGTGGCAGCAGTAAAAAAATATGACAAATCCCGTCCAACCACGGCAGGACTTGCAGGTGTGGCAATGTCAAACGAAACCGAATATCCGGGTGTTTTAGATATTACCGGCTATAATTATACCGAAAGCAAGTACCAGTCCGATCATAAAAAATATCCAAACCGAGTGATTTTTGGTAGTGAAACCCGCCACGAAATCGAACCTTGGTTGGCCGTGAAAAACAACGAACACATTTTCGGACAGTTTCTATGGACAGGAATTGATTATTTAGGTGAATCCAATGCTTGGCCTTCAAGAGGTTTCTATTCTGGATTAGTAGATCTTGCGGGAATTATTAAACCGAGAGGCTATTTCCGTCAATCATTATGGTCCAATAAGCCAATGATTTACGCAGGAACTTATCCCGTAAACAATAGCAAAGAACTTTCTATAGACGCTTGGCCTTTGTGGAATTACAATAATGGACAAACGATTCGAGTGGTTTGTTATACCAATGCCGCAAAAGCGCGTCTGGAATTGAACGGAAAAGTGGTTGGCGAAGAAAAAAAATACGATGAAAAAACTGGAGTTATTTATTGGGACATTCCTTTCTCCTCAGGAAAATTAGAAGCAATAGGACTTGATAATGATGGCAAAGTGGTTAGTCAATACGCAATTACTTCCTCACAGCAGCCTGTTTCTTTGGTAATCAATGAAAAAAACATCACCATCGACAAGGAAAAAGAAGTTGCTAAAGTCATCGTGCAAGTATTGGACGAAAAAGGTTTACCGGTTATGCTTTCGGATAACGAACTGACTTGTGTCGTGAGTGGCTCGGGAACTTTGTTGGGACTAGAAGCCGGAAACAATGAAGATATGGGCGATTATACGGACAATGTTCAAAGGGTTTTTCACGGTCATTTAGTAGCTTATATTCAGTCAACTGGAAGTAATGAGCCTATAACTGTCAAGTTTACAGCGAACTGGTTAAAATCGGCTGAGGTTACCATTCAAGTAAAGTAAGTTTGTGTTTTTACAATGACTTCATGATATAACTCATTTTAAAACTAACTACATAGACTTTTGGTTGTCTATTTCCATAATTTGGTATAAGTGCCTGATTTTACAAAACGGATTAGTTAGTAAAAACCCGAAAAGAATATTTTTCGGGTTTTTTGTTTTAATCTCCGTATCCAAGAACTAAATTTAAAAAAGGTTTTTCTTCATTTGTATTGGTCAGAAAGGCAATAGTATTGAATTAAATAATGTCAAAATTTTTTATTATCATTCTTTTTTTTAGCATATTAATTTTTTTTTATGTCTTTTTTTAAATTACATTTACAAATGTAAATAATACACTTGTAAATAAATTATTTTACTCATAATAATCACACAAAATGAATCTATCTAAATTTTCCAAAATAGTGTTCACTATTTTATGCTTTTCAGCATTCAATTCTGTTCAATCACAAGCTCAAAAAGAGTTTCATAGTTGGGCATCCACACCACCAATGGGTTGGAATAGCTGGGATTGTTTTGGTCCCACAGTTACTGAAGCCGAAGTAAAAGCCAATGCCAATTATATGGCAAAATACCTGAAACCCTACGGATGGGATTACATCGTAGTTGATATCCGCTGGTATGTTGGAAATGATAAAGCCCACGGATACAACGAAAAAGATCCTGATTATGTTCTCGATCAATACGGACGATTTATGCCAGCCATAAACCGTTTTCCTTCAGCAGCAGGAGGAAAAGGTTTTAAACCTTTGGCTGATTACTTGCATAAAAAAGGCTTGAAATTTGGTATTCACATTATGCGTGGTATTCCAGTAATAGCCGTAAAACAAAATCTGCCAATAAAAGGAACCAATTTCACCGCCAAAGACATTTATTCGGATAAAGACCAATGCAAATGGCTACACGATATGTACACTGTACTTCCAGAAAAACCGGGAGCGCAAGAATATTATAATTCGTTATTTGAATTGTATGCCTCTTGGGGACTCGATTTTGTGAAAATCGATGACCTGTCTTCACCCATTTATTTTGAGGGAGAAATCGACATGATTCGAAAAGCCGTTGATCACACAGGACGCAAAATTGTCTTGAGCACTTCTCCCGGAGAAACCCCAATTGCTCACGCCGATCACGTTCAAAAAAATGCCAATATGTGGCGTACCGTTGGTGATTTTTGGGACAGTTGGCAACAATTGAAAGAGCATTTCGAAGTCTTTGAACGTTGGAACAAATGGCGAGCTTATGGTGCTTATCCAGATGGTGATATGTTGCCTTTGGGACGAATTGGCATCAGAGCCGAAAGAGGAGATCCTCGAATGACCGCTTTTACCAAAGACGAGCAATACACCTTGATGACATTGTGGAGTATTTTCAAATCTCCGTTAATGTTTGGTGGCAACCTTCCCGA
>ENA-UOWE01001458-UOWE01001458.1-activated-sludge-metagenome-genome-assembly--contig:-NODE-1458-length-29035-cov-49.257833_pt1 | contig 29035 bp, 22 predicted proteins | sample MGYA00249841_ERZ761562 | MGnify/ENA primary metagenome ERZ761562 (study PRJEB28883, sample SAMN05720200) | activated sludge metagenome | isolation source: Anaerobic digester | place: Japan...
ATGAAGATCGTGTTGTAGACATCTGTCGTGATGCCGGTACCCCAGTCATTGCAGGAGCCGCCCAGGTAGGTGGAATAGAGGAGCTCCCTGCCGTCGGCCGAGAGATAACTGTAGAACGCATCCATTGCGCCGCCCGAAACCGACTGGAACGCGTTTTTCACGGGAAACACGCTCATCAGTGTCGAACCCGTGACGTGGGCATGCCCATACGAATCCACAGCAATGGCATGACCCACGTCAATCTGCGGTCCCCCGAGATAGGTCGAGTACACGAAGGTTTCTCCCCCGGGGCTCACCTTCGTGATGAATGCATCGCTCCACGTTCCCCCGCTCAGTGAAGACTGGTAAGCATTTTTGACCGGGAAGTCTTTTGAGGAGGTCTCCCCTGTGACGTATGCATTGCCGTCCCGGTCAACTGCGACGCCATTGCCGGCATCCTTCTGTTTTCCACCGATAAATTCAGAGTATACGATCTCTTTTCCATCACCCGTCAGCTTGAGGACAAAGGCATCCTGGTTTCCGCCGTACACTGTGTGAGTGGAGTGGTCGATATCGGGCATCGAGAACGACGATGTGTCACCGGCAATCAGGATGTTTCCGAACCGGTCGAGGGCAAGGTCATTCCCTGAATCCGGTCTTGTCCCACCAAGGTATGTGGAAAAGACAGGATTTGATCCGTCAGGTGAGAGTTTCAGGGCAAAAGCATCTGTATCTCCGGCCAGGTAACCCTGGAGTGCATCCTTCACGGGGAAGTCCTGTGAATCCGTGACACCCGTGACATAGGCATATCCCGAAGCATCAACCTTGATCCCGTATCCGGTCTCGTTTCCACTCCCGCCGATGTAGGTGACATAGAGGGGGACTGTCCCTTCGGGATTGACTTTTACGACGATAACATCCATGCCACCTCCAAGGGGCCCGATCGATTCTCCCTGCAACGAATAGGGAGCAGGGAACGTCTCACCGGTGACAAATGCGCTTCCGTCCGGGGACACCGCAACAGAGCGGCCGTATGCAAGGCCGACACCCCTCAGGTAGACCCCGTATTTCATGACAGGATCAATGATGAGCGGGAACTCCGGGTCATAGGACCCTGTCGAGAAACCAACCCGGTTGTTGCCGTGCAGGGCAAACGAAACGTCCCTTGGAACGACTTGCCCGTCAATGACCTGGTATGCAACCGGGGGATATTCGAGCAGGTCTCCTGCCGGGGTCTGGATACGGAGTGCCCCCTCGTCTGTCAGGGAGAGACCTGACACGCCCCTGTATTCAATGATGATAGAATCCGGAGACGCACCGGGGGCTACCGTAAAGACGCTCTTTATCCCGTCCGATGTTCCACAATATTCCAGGTCAATACCGGGATACAGGTCGCGGTAAAGGATCGCTCCGTAAGTGGGAACATCCGTGTACCACGACGAGGGATCTTTTCCGAGCAGGAAGTTCACCGTGCTTTCACGCGGGAATAGTCCTGTCATTTCAGGATCAGGATCTGCTCCATAAAATGAATAACCAAGACTGGTCGTCCGGAATGTCTGTCCGTCAGGCGTGACGAGCTTTATCGACACACCGCCGGGGGCAAAGAAGAGAGACCCGCCGTCCGTGAGGACGATGTATTCCACGCCATCGTCGCTCTGTCCGGCATTTTTCACAAATTGCAGGGGAATAGCCTGTGTACCCCCCTGCACTCTTCCCTGGTCCTGACCTTGTGCCGGGTCCACCTGCCGGACCGGCATCAGCGTGGATTCTCCGGAGGGGTCAACCGGGAAGGGTACCTGGGAAGCGGAGATCACGCTGACAAGGACAAGGCTGAGTATAACGAAGCATGCGAGCCCTTTCGACCTCATATAAACCCTGTACAGTGACTGGAGTAAGTCACCCTATATAAAACTATTGGCAAAAATGGACAATCCGGACTCTGTTTTTCGATTCGTCACTGTAAAAAGTCGCATGTTTCCCGAAGGGTTTCCATCTTCGCGCATCCCGCACCCCCTCATTCAATCCTCATTTTCCCCGTTTTCGATGCCACGTACCAGCATCCTGGCATATCCCATCACGGGAACCGGCACTCCCCTTCTTGCATGAATATGGATATGTGCACAGCAGTCTAACATTGGGGTACCAGGCCGCACTTTATGGCAGGGTAACCATCGGATCAGCAGGGCATGATGTTCCAGAGGGTTTTTGCAGCGGAGTTCAATGCTGCGACGGTGCAGTTTTCACGCGAAGGTATGGCCGAACCTGCAGTGCTCACACCGGGAGGTGCACTCCTCACCCTGGTCTTTGCCAGCGGGGCCCTCCTTGAACGGCAGGGGTGCGGGAACGAAACGGTTCGTGCCCGTATGGCTGACCCGACCGGGGCATTCTCCCTCCAGGCAGATCCCCAGTCACCGGATGCAAGGGCCACCCTCTGTTCCCTCGAGACACCGTGCTTTGCCACCGTGGTCGGAAAACCATTCCTCGCCGGGACAGGACGACCTGCCCCGTGCATCCTCAGGGTTCTCGACATCAGGGCAGCAGACCGCTATACAAGGGATACATGGGTGCTCCGGACGGCGGAAGCAACCCTGGACCGTCTCGAAAGGATCGGTGCAGCACTCCGGTCTGGCAGTGAGGATCCTCTCGTCAGGGCGCTCGTGACCTCGTACAGTCTTAATCCCGCGCGTCTGTGTTCCCTTGCCGGAACCGTGAGGGATGCGGTGCAGAGCGTGCAATCCCAAAGTCCTCCGGCAAAATCGGAACTCAGTCCCGAATCGGTCGTCCTCGCGATAATGAAAGAACACGGGGGGAAGGAGGGGATAACCCTCGAGGAGATTGTCCGGAGAGCCGCGAACCATGGTCTTACCCATCAGGACGTCCTGAGCGCTGTCGAAGTTCTCTGCAGGGAAGACGAGTGTTACCAGCCGAGCCGGGGAACCTTCAAGCTCTTATGAAAATGGAATTTTTACCGGATGGCCCGGCCCTCGTTGTGGAGAACCGGGAAAGAGTCCTCGTGGCAGGCGATCTTCACCTGGGAATCGAGCCGTCCCTCTCCCGCCAGGGTGTCCATATCAGGAGCAGGAGCAGGGAGAGAATCGATCGGCTCATTGCCTGCATCGAGTCGGCAGGGCCGGACACGCTCGCCCTCCTCGGGGACATCAAGCACGGCGTGCCCTTCACGACCCGGCAGGAGATGCGGGAAATAAGGGATTTTTTCGACGAAATCCGGTCGATCATTCCGTTCTTCGTCCTCCCGGGAAACCACGACCCGGGTATCGAGGAGTTCCTCCGGCCCGATGAACTGTTCCCCCGCGACGGCGCACTCGTCGATGGAGTGGGGTACCTCCACGGTCACACGTACCCTAACCCGGCCCTCCGGGGACACCTGATCCTGGCAGGGCACCACCACGTCATGGTCTCGGTCAGGGACGAGGTTGGCTGTGCCCTCAGGGCAGCAGGATACCTGCTTGCCAGGGTGAACGAGACCTGCCTTCAGTTCCCCCCCGGTGGCGATGAGTCCGGGACGGTGACCCGGGCACTCTTTGTGCCTGCCTTCTGCGAACTCGCAGGGTACGATATCCAGCACATGATACGGGACCCCATCAGCCCCCTTTCCCGCTGCATCGACATCCCGACATCCGAACTATTCCTCTCCGACGGGACTTTTCTGGGTCCCCTCTCTCTCCTGGAGGAGGATGCCAATGATTCCGAACCTTGATCCGAGGGTGAGCCAGCTGGTCAGGGACCGGGGTTTTACCCGCCTGTCTCCAATCCAGCAAGCAGCCATCCCTCTCGTGAGGGAAGGAAAGAACCTCATCCTCATCGCGCCGACGGGCACGGGAAAGACAGAGAGTGCCATGATACCGGTCTTTGACGCGATGCTTACCGGAAAGGGACAGGGTATCACGACGCTGTACATCACGCCGCTCCGGGCCCTGAACAGGGATATGCTCTCCCGGCTCTCGTGGTGGTGCAGCAACCTCGGCTTTTCCGTCGGAGTCCGGCACGGGGACACAACCCAGACCGAACGGAGGAAACAGGCACTCTCCCCGCCCGACCTCCTCATCACGACTCCCGAGACCCTCCAGGCTCTCCTGATGGGCAGGGTGATGAGGAAGCACCTCGCGGGCGTTCGGTATGTTGTCGTTGACGAGATCCACGAGCTGGCGGGGAGCAAGAGGGGGGCACAGCTTGCCGTTGCACTCGAGCGTGTGCGGGAGTACGCGGGAGAATTCCAGAGGATAGGTCTTTCGGCGACGGTGGGAAATCCCCGTGATATCGGGCAGTTCCTCTGCGGGAGGAGGGAATTTTCGGTAGTCTCCGTCCCTGTTGCAGAGAGTCTCGACATCCGGGTGGAATTTGCCGGGGATTCATTCGATTCGCAGTGCGACTGGATATCGGGGGCAATCGACAGGCATTCGTCCACCCTCATCTTCGTGAACACCCGGGTAACCGCCGAGGCACTCGGTCACCGCCTGTACCCGAGGGGAGACGTCGAGGTGCACCATGGGTCGCTCTCGCGGGAGGTGAGGATCGAGGCCGAGGAAAGGTTCAGGAAGGGGGACGTCCGCTGCCTCATCGCAACCTCATCGATGGAACTTGGAATCGATATCGGGCGGATAGAACACGTCATCCAGTTCGGCTCTCCCCGCGAGGTGATGAGGCTGGTGCAGAGGGTCGGGAGGGCCGGGCACCAGCTGGACGTTGTGTCGAGGGGAACAGTCCTTTCCACAGGGTTTGACGATCTCCTCGAGTCACTCGTGATTGCACGACGGGCGCATGCAGGACAGATCGAAGAGGTCACCATTCCAATAAACGCAGCAGATGTCCTCGCCAACCAGATCGCTGCCCTTGCAGTCGAGTACCGGGAGATCCCGCTGCCGAAGGTAAAAGAGATCGTGGGCAGGAGTTACCCGTTTCCCGATGCAGGAGACCTTGTCGACGAGGTATGTGCCCAGATGGCAGAGCACCACCTGATCAGGATCGACGGCGACCGGGTACGGTCATCGGCCCGTTCACGCAGATACCTCTCCGGCAACCTCTCGATGATCCCAGACGAGCGCAAGGTGACAGTCTTTGACATGGTATCGCGCAAGACCGTCGGCACGCTCGATGAGTCATTCGTTGCCGGTTTCATCCATACGGGCGTGGTCTTCGTCACGAAGGGACAGCTCTGGAGGGTCCTTGACATCGACGAAGGGAGGATCACCGTGGAACCGGCGCGGAAGGTAAAGGGAGAGATCCCGTCCTGGGAGGGAGAGCAGATACCGGTCCCCTTCTCGATTGCCCGCGAGGTCGCCATGCTCCGGCGGACAAGGGACTTTTCGTCCTATGCAGCGGGAAAGGATCCGGCTTCCTTTGCAGCGAGATTCCTCGAGGAGATGGACAGGAACCGGACCCCCGTCCCGGATGATACCCTGATTTCCCTCGAGAACGTTCCGGACGGTGTTGTATGCAATGTCTGTGCGGGCCACATGGCCAACGAGGCCCTTGCCCGCGTCCTCTCCATCCTGCTTTCAGCCCGTTTCGGGACAACAGTCGGGATCGAGATCGATGCCTACCGCATTTTCCTTCGCCTTCCCCCCGCGGTAAAGGCAGCTGACGTGAAGGAGACGCTGCTTTCCCTCGACCCTGCGCACTTGGAGGGGATCCTCCAGCTTGCGATGAAGCGGACAGCACTTTTCAAGTGGAAAATGGTCCAGGTGGCAAAGAAGTTCGGGGCGATTGACCCGGATGCAGACTACGAGAAGATCTCGGTATCCCGTCTCATCGAGACATTCGAGGGGACGGTCGTCCAGAAAGAAGCGTACCGTGAACTCTTCTCGGTCTATATGGACGTTCCGGCAGCGGCCCGGATCGTCTCCCTCGTGCGGGAGGGAAGCATCAGGGTCGCGATCTCGCACCAGAGCCTGATTGGAGCCGCAGGTCTCTTTTCATCCCGTGACATGATCCCTCCCCCGGCTGCTGACCAGGCGGTCATCGCAACACTTCGGCGCCGCATTGACCAGCAGGAGATCATCCTTTTCTGCATGAACTGCAGGAAGTGGAAGAGCCGGACGGTGGTCAGCCGCGTCCCCGACCCTCCCCGGTGTCCCCGATGCCAGGCACGCCTGATAGCGGTTCTCAAGCCCTGGGAAGAACCCCTCATCGCGCAGGTATCGAAGAAACAGAAGACCGAAGAGGATCGTGCCATCGAGATGAAGCTCCTGAAAAATGCAAACCTCGTCCTGTCGAGCGGCAGGAAGGCAGTAACTGCCCTTGCCGCACGGGGTGTCGGCCCCGAGAACGCTGCCCGGATCCTCTCGACTTTGACCGAGGGAAATGCATTCTACACAGAGATTATCCGGGCGGAGCGCAATTACATCCGGACGCGGAAGTTCTGGTGAGATCAGGAGACCATCCCGATGGTCTGTTCGAGGAGGTCAGCACCCCGCCGGATTTCATCGAGGTTCTTCCCCCCGGTAAGGATTATTTTTCCGGAAGAAAAGAGCAGCGCGACGATCCTGGGGTCTTTCAGGCGATAGACAAGCCCCGGGAACTGCTCCGGTTCGTACTCTATGTTTTCCATGTTCAGGGTGACGACGAGCTTGTTGAGGTTGATGATCTTTCCGGCATCGTAGGAGCAGACTATGTTGGTGATGGTCACGAGCGGGCGGGGGTGAACCCTGACACCCGCATCCTTCATTGCACTGACGATCCGGGAAATTGCCTCGTCCAATGCTTCCTTTTCCCGGAGCCCCGTCAGGACGATCTTGCCCGATGAAAAAACAAGGCAGACCGCCTTTGGTTTTTCAAGCCGGAATACTGCACCGGGGAACCTTTTCCTGTTCAGCATGCAGTTCTCTATCCGGGAGGAGATCTCTGCGAGATCGATGGAATCAGCAATGGACCCTGAAGCAACGATGTTTTCGATCTTCAATGAACGGTTTTCCGTCCCCGGCATCGTGTAAGTACATCCCCCTTGCCCACGATAAGGGTAATGGGATACCTTTATCTTTTTACCGGAACCGTTTTCCCGGAGCAAATGGGCAGGTTAAAATCCGTGGAAAGAGACCTTTGAGGGATATCATGGAGGGAATCCCGGCAGCAAAAGGGGATTACGAGGACCTTTGCAGGAACTTTTCGATCACAGTCCCCCGGTACTACAACTTTGGCTACGATGTTATCGATTCATGGGCACAAAAAGACAGGAACAAGCTCGCGATGATATGGGTCAACCAGGAGGGATGCGAGAAGAAATACTCCTTCCGTGACCTGAAAAATCTCTCGAACCAGGCAGCAAACATCCTGATCAAGTACGGTATCCAGAAGGGTGACCGCGTCCTCCTCATCATGCCCCGCATCCCGGAGTGGTGGGTTTTCATGATAGCACTGATCAAGCTTGGTGCAGTGGTCTGTCCCTGCCCGACGATGCTCACCCCAAAGGACATCAGGTACCGTCTGAATGCCGGGAAGTTCAAGATGGTCATTACAATCAAGGAACATGTGGAGAAGGTCAACGAGGTTGCCGACGACTGTCCCTCCCTTACGTGCCGGTTCCTGGTCGACGGCGAGCTGCCGGGATGGATCAGTTACCCTGTCGAACTGCACTATCCTGCCCCCGTGTCCCACCATTCGGTGAGCATGCCTGTCGGGAAGAAGACGCTATCCTCCGACCCGATGCTCATATACTTCACGTCAGGGACAACCGGCGAGCCCAAGATGGTCCTGCATGATCACTCCTACCCCCTCGGGCACCTCGTCACGGCCGGGCTCTGGCAGGACCTGACTCCCCACGACGTCCACTTCACGTACTCGGATACCGGGTGGGCAAAGTGCGCGTGGGGAAAGATATTCGGCCAGTGGATAATCGGCGCATGCCTGTTCATCTACGATGCACGTGGCAAGTTCAAGGCAACCGAGCTCCTCCCGCTGATGGAAAAGTACGAGATCACAACGTTCTGCGTCCCGCCGACCATCTACCGCATGCTGATCCTTGCCGATCTCGAGAAGTTCGACCTCCGCGAGCTCCGCCGGTGCGTGAGTGCAGGGGAACCGCTCAATCCCGAGGTCGTGCGGGTGTGGCAGGAAGGTACGGGACTCCCTATTGCCGAAGGGTATGGCCAGACCGAGACAGTCTGCTGCATCGGGACGTTCCGGGGTATGAAGGTGAAACCGGGCTCGATGGGAAAACCGGCACCCGGGTGGCAGATCGAGCTCCATGACGATGAGGGGAGACCCGTTGCCCAGGGAGAGGTGGGCCGGATTGCAATCAGACTCGACCCCCGCCCCGTGGGCCTGTTCGTCGGGTACCTCGATAACGACCAGGCAAATGCCGAATCCTTTGTCAACGGCTTTTACTACACGGGTGACAAGGCATTCATGGACGAGGAAGGATATTTCTGGTTCGTCGGCCGCGACGATGATATCATCAAGAGCTCGGGATACCGTATCGGTCCCTTCGAGGTCGAGTCCGCGCTCCTCGAACACCCGGCAGTTGCAGAATCGGCCGTCGTCGGTTCCCCTGACCTCATCCGGGGGACGATCGTGAAGGCTTTCATCGTCCTCAAGCCGGGATTCGAACCGTCGGAGAGGCTTGTGAAGGATATACAGGCGTTTGTCCGGAAGAATACCGCGCCTTACAAGTATCCCCGTGCCATCGAGTTCGTTCCTGACCTGCCAAAGACACTCTCGGGAAAGATAAAGCGGAACGAACTGCGCAGGATGGAGATGGAAAAGTTCAACAACTCGCACTGAACGATCCTTCCCCTTTTTTCATTCCCAACCCTCCCAGCCCTCGTTTTCTTCTCCAGGTCTTCATGATAACAGGGTCCGGGGGAGAAACGGATGCAGCAGAGTCTCTCCCGGAGAAAAAAAGACACCTTAATGATTCATCTGCCCCCATGATCTGGTTCATATGGCTGCCGCGGAGCACAATATGCACAATTACCAGGAGGTTTACGACCATTTTTCCCTGGAAGTGCCGGAGTACTACAATTTTGCATTTGACGTCATCGACAGGATTGCGGAGAAGGACCGGAACCGGCTGGCAATGGTCTGGGTGAACCAGGAGGGGAAAGAAAAGACGTTCACGTTCCGCCAGCTGATGAACCTCTCGAATTCTGCCGCCAACATGCTCCTCAAGTACGGTATCAAGAAGGGGGACCGTGTCATCATCATGCTCCCCCGGGTCCCCGAGTGGTGGATATTTGCACTGGCCTGCATCAAGCTCGGCGCGGTCTTCTGTCCCTGTCCGACGATGCTCACACCAAAGGATCTCAAGTACCGTATCAATGCCGCAAAGATCAGGATGGTGATCACCGACCGGGAGAATGCCGGAAAAATCGAGGAGATATGCAGCAGCTGCCCGACGCTCCAGTCCCGCCTCGTTACCGATGCCGAGCTGCCCGGATGGATCAGCTACACGGTTGAACAGGAATACCCTGCCCCGGTCTCGCGGAAGCTTGTTTCCATGACGGGCATGGAAAGGACGAAGGCTACGGACCCGCTCGTCATCTACTTTACGTCCGGGACGACCGGCGAGCCCAAGATGGTCCTGCACAACCATGCCCTTCCCCTCGGGCACGTGACAACCGGGCGGTTCTGGCTGGACCTGACTGAAAACGACCTCCATTTCACCCTTGCAGACACAGGGTGGGCCAAGTCTTCATGGGGCAAGTTTTTCGGACCGTGGATCCAGGGGGCCTGCATCCTCGTGTACGATATCCGTGGTAAGTTCAAGGCAACCGAGCTCCTGCCCATCCTCGAGAAGTACGAGGTGACGGTTTTCTGCGCACCGCCGACGGTCTACCGCATGCTGATCCTCGCAGACCTCAAGAAGTACGACCTCAAGGAACTGCGCCACTGCGTGAGTGCGGGAGAACCGCTCAACCCCGAGGTCATCCGGGTCTGGAAAGAGGGGACAGGTCTCCAGATTTACGAGGGATACGGGCAGACTGAACTCGTACTTGTCATCGGGACTTTTCCCTGCATGGAACCAAAGCCCGGGTCGATGGGAAAGCCCGCACCCGGATGGCACATAGAGCTCCATGACGAGGAAGGAAAACCCGTTCCGCCGGGCGAGGTGGGGAGGATCGCCATCAGGGTGAAACCGCGTCCGGTGGGACTCTTCGAGGGCTACCTTTACGACAAGGAGGCAACTTCTGCCGTTTTTGTCGGTGACTACTATTACACCGGGGACAAGGCATACAGGGACGATGACGGGTACTTCTGGTTCGTCGGGAGGGACGATGACGTGATCAAGAGCTCGGGCTACCGCATCGGACCATTCGAGGTCGAGTCTGCCCTGCTCGAGCACCCCGCCGTCAAGGAGGCCGCAGTCATCGGGTCACCGGACGTCATCCGCGGCATGATCGTCAAGGCATTCATCGTTCTGAAGGATGGCTACCAACCCACCGACCAGCTGGCAAAGGATATTCAGAAGTTCGTGAAGAAAATCACTGCCCCCTACAAGTATCCGCGGGCAATCGAGTTCGTGGATGACCTGCCCAAGACAATTTCAGGCAAGATACGGAGGAACGTCCTCAGGGAGAGGGAGATGAGGGCAAAATCGGGCCAGGAAAACCTGTCCGGCGGGAAAGAAGGAACGGGATAGTCCGGGGTTCATCCGGTTTTACCACATCTTTATTTTCCCGGGCGACCAAAAAGTAGGAGGAGCGAGGGTAGCCAAGCCAGGTCAACGGCGCTAGATTCAGGGTCTAGTCTCGCAGGAGTTCTTGGGTTCAAATCCCATCCCTCGCATCTGGGTCTTCTTTTTTAAAAGAAAAATGATCGGGTTTTCCCTACTCTCTCCCCACATACAGGAGGGCAAGGCCTGCCAGGACTCCCAGGACGGCCACAGCAGGAGAGAGGGGGGATTTCGTGGGGACCGTGGTGGGAACCGGCGTAAGTCCGCCGATGACGGATGCAGTCTGACCCCCGCTCACCTGGACTGTATACTGGAAATCCTGGTATCCGCTCATCCGGAGCATGACAACATGGGAGCCTGCCGGGACGTTATGGATGGTGAGAGGTGCAAAACCCTCGTAGGCGTTATCGAGGTACACTTCTGCTCCCGACGGCGAGGACTCGACGGATACATCCCCCGTGGACGGGGTAACAGAACCGGGGGTCAGTACTGCAGAGACGGTGACCGTCTTTCCGGCCAGAACCGTTACGTCTGCAGAATAGTCCTTATACCTGTTCTTCAGAAGGGTAACCGTGTGAGTACCGGGTGCGACTCCCGTGATATCGAAGGGGTTTCTCTCGTTCGTCGTACCACGGTAATTCCCGTCGAGGTAAATGGCAGCACCGTCCGGAACCGATGTCACGACGATATCCCCTGTGGTCGGCTGGTAGACCGGGGTGAGCGTCACGGAAAATGAAGACTGGCTCCCGCTCTCAATTTCTACGGTACGCGTATAGTCCTGGTAGCCCGAGAGGTGGAGGCGGACTGCATGCCGTCCCGTGGAAAGCGAGCCGATTGTCAGCGGTGTATATCCCCTGTAGATCTCGTCGACATAGATTTCGGCACCCGAAGGCGACGATGTGACCCGGAGGGACCCGGTCGTCTGCATGGGAGAGAGCGAGGCACTCACGCTCGATGTCCCGCCGGCAGCCACGTTGACCGATGTGCTGTAAGGGAAGTAGCCGTAGAGTGCAAGTTCCACGGTGTGGTAACCGGGAGGAACATACCGGAACGTGCCCGGCGTCACGAGTGTTTCGCCCCCGTCGAGCCGTGCAATTGCGCCGGCAGGGGAAGAGGTCACCTGGATGGAGCCTGTCTGGACAACAGGTTCGAGATTTGCAGTGACCTCAATCGTCTGGCCTGCCGCGGGGTTCCGGGAGTAGGTCTGGATCCAGGTCTTGTAGCCCTGCCTGCTGACGGAAATGGTATGCGACGGAGAGGCTGTCGTGTAGACCTCTGCAACGATCGGGGTCTCGCCGAGGTACTTCCCGTCGAATATCACGTCGGCCCCCGATGGCACCGAGTCGATGGAGAAGTAACCGACATCCCCTCCGATGGATCCCGGAAGGGTTACTGCTTCGGTGACAGCCTGTGTCTCTGCGGGTGTCACGGTGCCGGGGAGGGTCTCTTCTGCCCCTGCGGGAAGAGTGACCAGGAATAACAGGATCGATACGAGAATGATGGTCATAACCGGTTTCATGGTGTCAACTCACTCTGGAATAAATTCCGGATGGAAATCAGCAGCGGCTATCATTAACATTTGCCCGGTCCGTCTTTGCAGGGGCCGGGGCTCCCTCGCGATCCTGCATGGTTCCCTGCCGGAAAAAAGGAGGAGAATAGTCACATCTTCCCGGGCGCGGAACTAAAGTATCATCTGTTATCGTGTGGAATCTCTTTCAAATGACACCCGCCCCTCACGCATGTGACCTCGTCCTCCGTGACGTTTCCCTCCCCGGCGGAAGGGTCGCCGATATCTCGATCAGGGACGGCAGGGTCTGCCACGTGGGTGCCGCTCTTGCTTCATCCCAGGTGGTCCCCTGCAGGGGAAAGATCGTCCTTCCGGGGGCAATCGACATGCACGTCCACATGCGGGGAAGGTCCCAGAAGGAGAAGGAGGACTGGACGAGCGGAAGCAGGAGTGCCCTTGCCGGGGGGGTCACGGTCGTCGTTGACCAGCCGAATACTGTTCCCCCGCTCAACACGCCTGAATCGTTTTCCGAGCGGGTCAGGGAAGCACGGGAAGGGTCACTCTGTCACTTTGCCATCAATGCCGGTGTCGTGCCGGGAACAGACCCCTCCCCGCTCTGGTCTGCAGGGGCGATGGCATTCGGCGAGGTATTCACTGCTGCCTCCAGTTATGGCTCCGGGCTGACACCCGCTGAATTAGCGATGGTTCTTGACTCGGTTGGAGCCATCGGGGGGCTCTGCACCATCCACGCAGAGGAGGTGGGAAGTGGAGATGACCGGGACCTGCGTTCCCACCATGCCATCCGGTCACCCGATGGCGAAGCACGCGTGGTGGAAGACGTCAGGAAAATGAACCGGAAGGGGTGCAGGCTCCATTTCTGCCACTTGAGTTCCGCCGTTTCCGTTCTTCGTGCAGGGGACGCGACAGTCGAGGTAACCCCGCATCACCTCTTTCTCGCCCTCGATGACTTTGCTGCAAGGGACCCCCGCGGGAAGGTCAATCCCCCCCTGAGGCCGGAAGTGGTCAGGAGGGAACTCTGGTCCGTCTGGGAAAGGATCGATGTCCTTGCATCCGACCATGCCCCCCACACCGTGCAGGACAAGGAACAGCCATTCCCCGACGCACCGGCAGGTATCCCCGGTGTGGAGACGATGGTCCCGCTTGCACTTGCTGCCTGCCGGAGGAAAAAGATCTCCCTTTCGACACTCGTGGAGAAGACGAATCTCAACCCTGCCCGCATCCTGGGCATACCCCCTGCCGGTTTTTCGGTCGGCGACAGGGCGGACTTTGCGGTTTACCCGAGGCACGAGTCCAGAATCATTGCCGACGAACTCCACTCGCGGGCAGGGTGGACTCCCTTCGAGGGAATGCCTGCAATATTCCCCGAAACGGTTGTCATGGCCGGGGATATCGTTTACAGGAACGGGGCATTCGGGACGGGCAGACCGCGGTGGTTCATGGGAAGGGGATATATACACGGCACGCAGAGAGAAAATGGTGCCGATTCAGCACGGCCATAGGTCCCCGGGGGACCATCTGGCGGGATGCCTGGGGGTGAACCACGGGACAACCCGGTCGTGCGACAGGCACCGCCCGGTAATGGGTAAAACGGGGGAGGGACGGCAGCATGCCACCGATGATCCGCAGTTGTTAATGCCGGGCGACATAACCTGTTTTCTGTATGGATGATTACAGGGGCGCCCTCACACCGACCCGCAAAGGCACGGTCATCGCACTCGATGTGACAGCCGGAGCAAAGGAAACTGCTTTTCCGCATGGGTATAATGCCTGGAGAAAGAGCATTGTTTTTCTGGTACGAGAACCGCCGGAGGGTGGAAGGGCCAACGAGGAAATCGTGAAGGTCATCTCGCAGTTATTCTCCCTCCCTTCGTCCCGGGTCAGGATTCTCTCGGGGGCATCGTCGCACAGGAAAAGGGTGCTCGTCGAGGGCCTGGACCAGGAGAAGGTCCTTGCGATCCTCTCGGGCCACGGGAGTTCCGGGTGAAGACATTTCCTGCCAGCCGGGCGTTCTGAAAAAATATATTCATATCATATAAAATATAACGTATATTTGTCACATGACTGATGCAGGATTCTCACATGGCAGACGTTACGTGACACGTCATGATTCACGGAGTGGAGTGAATGTACTCCAGCGATACCACGAAGTACTTAATTCATATTCACCTCGACGCAGAGGGGGTGGTCGAGAAACCTGACGTAGTGGGGGCCATTTTCGGCCAGACTGAAGGTTTACTCGGCGAAGACCTCGACCTGCGTGACTTGCAGAGGACAGGGCGGCTTGGAAGGATAGATGTCCAGGTCACCAGTAAGAAGGGGGAGACGAAGGGGGAGATATACATAGCTTCGTCCCTTGACAGGGCAGAGACGGCAATCCTTGCAGCATCCTTCGAGACGATCGATCGGGTGGGTCCCTGCGCTGCAAAGGTCCGCGTCGAATCGATCGAGGATATCCGCGTCAGCAAACGGAAGCAGGTCGTTGCCCGTGCCAAGGAACTGCTCCTGGATGCTTTCGAGGATGGATCGATTGACAGCACCCTCTTAATCGACGAGGTTCGCGAGAGCATGAGGATGGAGAAGATCGGAACGGTCGGGGAAGACAAGCTCCCTGCCGGTCCCAACGTCCTCGAATCGGATGCGATCATCATCGTCGAGGGGAGGGCAGACGTGCTCAACCTCCTCCGGTTCGGCATCAAAAACGCGGTGGCCGTGGAAGGGTCCCGGATCCCGCGCACCATCATCGAGCTCTGCGAGAAGAAGACAGCTACAGCCTTCTTCGACGGAGACAGGGGTGGAGACCTGATCCTGCGCGAGCTCCTCCAGGTTGCTGAGATCGACTTTGTCGCTTATGCACCCCGCGGAAAGAGTGTCGAGGACCTCTCCCGGAAAGAGATCGTCAAGGCCCTCAGGAACAAGATCCCGGCCGATTACGTCCGCGAGGAGCCGGTCGGGGAGGAGGACGACGAAAAGACCCCGCAGCTTAATCCTGCAGGAGTTCCCGACGAGGGCGCCCCGGCCGGGGAGGGGGCGGTCCAGCGGAAGAAACGTGAGCCAAAGGCACACCAGGCTTCAGCGGCAGAGAAGACAGGTCCCCGGACACTTTCAGAGCACCTCTCCGAGGTGAGGGGACAGCGCATGGCACGTTTTCTCTCGTCTGAGTACACGGTCCTGCGGGAAGTGAAACTTGACGACGTCGAGCGGACCCTCGAGGAGCTGAACGGGAACGCACGCGGACTTGTCATCGACGGCGAGGTGACCCAGAAGATGATCGACCGCATGGTCGGAAAGGGGTTTGAATATGTCGCAGCCAGGGGGTACAAGGGCATAATCAAGCGCCCTCTCTCCATGAGGCTCCTTAAAATCACCTGATTTTTTTCCCGGAGTTATCTATTTATCCCCTCCACGCATATTCTCCTTTCTGGAAGTGAGTGTATGCACAAGGAGGAACTGATCACGCTTCACCAGATGCTCTCTGAGATCAAGGACTACTTCGAGTCGATCAACTCGGACCTGAAGTTCAGCAACTATTACTCACTCAAAATTAACCCGTCGCAACTGCACAAGAGCAAGATGGAACACAAGTATGCCATCTTCGTCCTCGGCAACGAGCTTGCAGATGCGATGAAGGAGGTCGAGTTCTCTGCGTCCGGAAGGATATCGGCACGGATGAGGGAGCTTGCCGCAAAGACACTGAAGGAAATGGAATACGTTCAATAACCTTTTTTTCTGCACCCGTCTGGCAGGACCAGTTACTTTCGTCCCATTCTCTCCTGTTCGAGGAGGTACTCTGCCAGGAGTCCGGGAATATTAACCCCCATGCAGTGCCAGTTCGGGGTGCCGTTCACCTCGAGGACGCAGTAATCGTCTCCCCGGCGGAGAAGATCGACACCCCCGTAATCCACCCCGACGGCACGTGCAGCGGCGACAGCACGGTCTGCCATCAGGGAATCGATCAGAACGGGCCTTCCTGTACCTCCCTGGTGAATGTTATGGGCGAGCGTGTCGGAAACCCGCTCGATCGCCCCCACGGCCTCCCCGTCGATGACGAAGACGCGGAAATCCCTGTCGTTTGGGACAAATTCCTGCAGGTAGTAGGGAGGCGGCCCAAGGTCCCGGGGTGACTGCACGAGAATGATTCCATGCCCGTCGTAGCCGTATACGGGCTTTGAAACGACCTTCTTGTGCCGGGAGAGAAAAGCAGCCGCGGTCTCCCGGGACTGGGTAAAGCAGGTTTCCGGTGTCGGGATACCGCGCCGCACGAGGAGGGTGCTTGTCAGGACCTTGCTTGCACAGGTGAATATTGCAAGGGGAGAATTGATGACCCTGTTATCCACGGATAGCGCGTTGATGACCTCGAACTGGACCTCGTCCTGGGCAAGCCCGCAAACCCATATGAGCGAGTCGGATAGTCCCGTCGTAAAGGGATCGATATCTGCCGGATCGATGAGCGCGTAGTCCCCGCCCCGCCTCGTTATCTCGCGGGCGACCATTGATGTCGAGTTGTCACCGGGGGTATCGGTCGGTTTGGGGATGATATGGATCATGGGTCTCCCAGAAGATTGTGCAGTGGCAGTATTTGGGACTGCAGGTGTATTAAGTGTGCTTTGTATCCTTCGTGGAAGTGGTTCGTGAAAAGGGGCGTTACATTCTTTTCCGGTCTGTACCATATTTTTCCGGTATGCGGTACTATCCCGACCCGGCAAGGGATATCGATCTCCGGCGCGTAAACCGCGCCATCGAGGAGGCCTTTGCAGAGCACGCGCGGGGACACGTGCAGATGCCCCCCAAGCTCTACGTGACTCTCGAAAAGGGGGATTTCAGGACGATGCCGGCATACATCCCGTCCCTTGGTATTGCCGGCGTGAAGATCGTCAATGTTCACCCGGGTAATCCTTCCCTCGGCCTTCCCACGGTCATGGCGCTCACGGTCATTCTCGACGTGGAGACGGGGCGCCCGGAGTCCATACTGAATGCAACGGGTCTGACCGATATCCGGACGGGGGCCGCAGGGGCAGTCGCTGCAAAGTACCTTTCGCCGAAGCGGAAGGTCCGGCTCGGGCTTGTCGGTTCAGGGCGGCAGGCCCGTGCACAGGTCATGGCGATCGGGCAGGAACTTTCCATCACCGAAGTACTCGTATGGAGCAGGAACAGGGCGAATGCCGAAAAGTTCTGCGAAGACCCCCTCTTGCCGGAGTGCCGGAGCGAAGATCTCAAAACGGTCTGCGACTGCGATATCCTTGTCACGACAACACCATCCCGGGAACCGCTGGTCATGGACCGTTGGATATCCGGGGGAACGCACATCAACGCAATCGGTGCAGATGCACCAGGCAAGCAGGAACTCGACCCCGCGATCCTCCGGAGAGCAACGGTTTTCGTGGATGACCCTGCACAGGCGATCCACTCGGGCGAAATCAACGTCCCCATTGCAAAAGGTCTCTTTGACCCCGGGCGCATTGCAGGAACCCTGGGAGAGGTTGTCATCGGCAGAAAAGGCCGGAAGAGCCCGGACGAGATTACCGTCTTTGACTCAACAGGCCTTGCCATCCAGGACCTTGCCATCGCTGCCATCGCGAGGGGTTCGGCAGAGGCAATCGACCTGCCGTTTCTTTAGCATTCGACCGGCGTTCCGGAACTGTCGGGGATTGGGATAGCTTACAGGGCATATAACAGCTGGAAACCCCGGGTTCCCCCCAAAAAAAGGGGAAAAGGAATCCTGTATCGTTCAGCAGTGTGCTCAGGTATCGAGCGGTTTGCTCCACTTCTTCCAGACAACTTCCCTGTACACGGGACCGCTGTTATAGGTACAGAACGGGATGAGGATTCCGTCCGGTGTCGCGTAATGGATACAGCAGCGCTGGACGCGGGAGAGGTCGTAATTGTACCGGTCCATGAAGTGCATGGTCCCGACAAAAAGTGCATTCCAGTGGAACTCGCGGAGCGCGTCGAAATTATGGAATATGAGTGTCTTTCCGAGGAGCTTCCAGAGGTCACGTCCGGTCTTGTACTCGTCTTTCTTAACGGAATGGTTGAGCTGGGAGATGGTCTCGAACAGGGCGCGGTACTTCATGAGGAAACCACCTTTTTTCAGTTTTTCCGCGGTCTCGTTGAGGGCCGAGAGGAAGTTCTCGACGTCGACCATCCGGTTGACAGGGGTCAGCCCGTCGTCATTGACAAAAACGTATGTCGCAGCCCCGCAGTGCTGGTGTGCCGTGAACCGAATCTGGGGTTTTCCCGTGAAGGCTTCGACGAAATCCGATATGGGGACAACGCAGGGAACAGGGTAGAAATCGTCTTTCTTGATAATCCCGCTTGTCTGGCTCTCGATATCCTGGAGAAGCTCTGGTATTGTTATCCTCTCGCGGGCCACGTCTTCCTCGCTCGCTGCCCCGGTAAATGCTATCGGCTGGAAATTGACGCCCCTCACGACCCTGATATGGTCTGCTGCAAACCGGATGATCGCACCAACCTCGTGGTCGTTTCGTCCCTTGATGATTGTCGGGACGAGGACGATCCCGATCCCGAGTTCCTCGCAGTTCCCGACGACCTTCTTGTCTGTTTCGATCTTGAAATTGGTCTCCTTCGTGACGCCATCGAAATGCAGGTAAAGGGTTGACAGTCCCGCGTCCTTCAACTCGCGGAGATACGATATATCCCGGGCGATCTTGAGACCGTTTGTTGCTATCTGTACCTGTGGAAACCCCATATCCTTTGCCGCAGAGATGATCCGGGGCAGGTCATCCCTCATCGTGGGCTCTCCGCCGGAAAACTGGACAGCGGGTGTCGGGACGGGTTTTTCCTCGCGGAGGAGCCGGAGCATCGCCATGACCTGGTCGAACGTGGGTTCGTAGATGTAACCGCAGGCCCGGGCATTCGCAAAGCAGAAGTCGCAGTTGAGGTTACACCGGTTCGTCAGGTCAATGTTTGCAAGCAGGGTCGCAGACTTGTGGTTGGTGCATATCCCGCAGTAGGAGGGGCAGCCATCCGGAGGGGCATCCCGGTGCGGGTTCTCGATCCCCTTCCCTATCGATTCGAACCTCTCGAACTTCTTCCACAGTTCTGCATCAGACCAGTACAAGTCACGGAAATGACCGTGCTCCGGGCAGGTGCGCTCGAGCCAGACTTTCCCCCCGTCTTCCAGGATTGTTGCATCGAGCACCGCGTTGCATTTCGGGCAGAGGCTCCTGGTCTTCTTGAGTATTGCCGGCATGACACCAATCCACCGTCAGATTGATAATTTTTGGGATATCTTAATGCTTATAATTACGCTTTATCACAGTACCTGGAGAGCATATTATTAGTCTCGATTCCTTCATAATAGCACTGGTTGCTGCGTTATGGTGCATGCTGCCGGCATATGTGCCCAACTCGGTGGCAGCATGCTTCGGGGGCGGACGGCCAATCGACGGAGGGAGGACATTATCCGACGGGACGCGGATCTTTGGCGATGGCAAGACATACAGGGGTTTCTTTGCAGGCGTTGCCGGAGGGATAATCGTCGGCCTTGTCCAGATGGCGCTCCAGGGATCCCTCGATTTGTCCTTTCTCCCGGCCCAGACCCCCCTTTCGGTGCTATTGCTTGCTGTCGGGGCACTGCTCGGAGATCTTCTCAAGAGCTTCTTCAAGCGCCGCCTGAAGATCCCGAGCGGCGGGAAATGGCCGGTCGCAGACCAGTATGATCTCGTTGCAGGGGCTTTCCTTCTTCTTGCACTCTTTGATCCTGCCTGGCTTCTCGGAGCGGTCACGCTCCCGGTGCTCTTCTGGATACTGGTCCTCACGCCCCTGCTGCACAAGATGGCCAACGTGATTGGTTTCATTACGGGAGTAAAAGACGTACCATGGTAAACGAGATCGTGCAACTCCTGCTCCGTTACGGGGCACTCGAATTCGGGGAATTCGTCCTCGCGTCAGGTGAGAAGAGCTCCTATTACCTTGATATCAAGAAGGTGGTGACGAGACCGGAGGCATTGCAATTGATCGCAGCGCTGATTGCACGCAGGTTTGAGTTCGATACCGTTGCCGGTGTCGCTGTCGGGGGTGTCCCCCTCGCGGTTGCCGTCTCGCTCGAGAGCAAAAAACCCTTTGCAATTGTGCGCAGCCAGGAGAAAGGGCACGGAAAATCAGGCAGGGTGATCGGCGATGTAAGCGGCAGGCGTGTCCTCCTCGTGGAAGACGTGACAACCTCCGGAGGGTCGGCCATCCAGGGGATAAGGGCACTGCGGGAGGCGGGGGGAATTATCGATACCGCCGTTGTCGTGGTCGACAGGGAAGCGGGCGCGGTGGAGAGCCTCGGACGCGAGGGCGTGCGACTGGAGGCCCTTGCGAAGGCATCCGAAATCCTCAATGCAGGACGCGAGAATAGCAAGCGTTAACAGACGCGGTTACGATACATGACTATGAAAATCCTGGTTGTGGGGGGTGGTGGCAGGGAACATGCCATTGCCATGGCGCTGTCCCGCAACAGCGATGTGGACCTGTACGCCGTGATGGCGCAGCAGAACCCCGGCATTGCAAAGCTATGCCGGAAGTTCTCCATCGGGAAAGAGACGGATGTTGCTGCCGTCACACGGTTCGCACAGCAGAACTCACTGGATTATGCAATAATCGGACCCGAAGCGCCCCTCGAGGCAGGGGTGGTCGACAGCCTCGAAAAGGCGGGCATTCCCTGCGTCGGGCCGACCCGTGCTGCCGCCCGGCTCGAGACAGACAAGGCGTTCTGCAGGAAGATGATGGAGAGTCACGGGATCGCCGGGTGCCCGCGCTACCGTGCATTCCGCACTGCAGAAGACGCAATCAGTTTCCTGAAAGAATATCCCGGCGACCTTGCCATCAAGCCGATCGGGCTTACAGGAGGGAAGGGTGTCAGGATCGTGGGGGAACACGTCGATCGGAAAGGGGCTGAGGAGTACATCCGCGGCCTGCAGGGCGGAGTCGTTCTCGAGGAAAGACTGCTCGGGGAAGAGTTCACGCTCCAGGCGTTCTCTGACGGGAAAAACATCATCCCGATGCCCCTCGTCCAGGACCATAAAAGGGCATACGAGGGTGACCAGGGCCCCAATACCGGTGGAATGGGCTCCTATTCACTCCCGGACCATACCCTTCCCTTTGTAACCGGGAGCGACAGGGAGAGGGCACTGGATATCATGCGATCTGCTGTCGCGGCAATGGAGAATGCAGGGACACCCTATCGCGGGATCCTGTATGGCCAGTTCATGAACACGAGGGATGGCCCGATGGTGATCGAGTTCAACGCACGCTTCGGCGATCCCGAGGCGATGAACGTGCTCTCACTCCTCGAGACGGACCTTTTCAGCATCATGGAGCGGATCGTGGATGGAACCCTCGGGAACATGCCGGTCCGGTTCTCCCGGAAAGCCACGGTCTGCAAGTACATCGTGCCCGAGGGTTATCCCGAGGCCCCGGTAACGGGAGAACCCCTGACCATCGGACCATACGAGCCAGCCATCCTTTACTATGCAAACGTCGAGGAGAGAGACGGGACACTGTATACACGTTCTTCGCGGACGCTGGCATTCGTTGGTCTCGGCGACACGCTCCCTCTGGCCGAGAGGATTGCCGAGACCGCGGCTTCGAATGTGAGGGGGAGGGTGAGGCACCGGAGGGACATCGGGACTCAGGAACTCCTCGAACGCCGGATATCACACATGAGGGAACTCCGATGAAGCGCGACCTGATCTCGATCCTCGACATTACAGCCGGTGAACTGGACCATCTCCTTGATATGGCTGCCCGGATGAAGGAGATGCGGAGGGCAGGAAAGCCGCACCGGTGCCTGCCTGGCAAAACCCTCGCCATGATCTTCGAGAAATCATCGACACGCACCCGGATCTCTTTCGAGGTCGGGATGGCTGAACTGGGGGGAACAGCGCTCTTTTTGAGTGTCCATGACCTCCAGATCGGAAGGGGGGAGGAAATCCGCGATACGGCACGGGTGGCATCGCGGTACGTCTCGGGCGTGATGATCCGTGCATACCGGCATTCCACCATCGAGGAGTTCGCCCGGTATGCGACCATCCCGGTCATCAACGGGCTTTCCGACCTGGAACATCCCTGCCAGATCCTTGCCGACATCATGACGATCAGGGAGCATTTTACGAAGACTGAAGGCATCAGGGTCGGGTGGGTCGGGGACGGTGACAACGTGTGCAACTCGCTGATCCTCTCGTCGGCCCTCACCGGGATGGAGGTCACCGTTGCGACACCCCCCCGTTTCCAGCCTCCTGAAGAGATCCTCGGCAGGGCCCGGGCCGGGGGTGGCCGGGTGAGGGTGCTCAGTGACCCGCGTGAGGCTGTCAGGGACGCACACGTGGTCGTGACCGATACCTGGGTCTCGATGGGCACGGAAGAGGAGCGTGATGCAAGGCTCCGGGCGTTCTCGGGATATACCATCAACGCGGAGTTGATGGACCTCGCAGCACCTGACGCAATTTTCATGCACTGTCTCCCGGCCCACCGGGGGCAGGAAGTCACGGACGACGTGATTGAAGGTCCCCGGAGTGTCGTCTTTGACGAGGCGGAGAACCGCCTCCATGCCCAGAAAGCACTCCTTGCGTTCCTGATGCAGGACTGAGGGGACTGCGAGAGACTGCAGGGTTGACCGGGCTAACCCTGTAGTGATGAGAAAAACCGGGATTGGAAGCGTTCTTCCCGGGATTCAAATACAATTTTTATAAACAAGAAAAATTTCAATCAATAATCCTGTCAGTACGGGATACCAAAAATTTTATAAATTATTTCATGTGAGTAACATATAACGCCGGGGGGGGCGGATCATTTGTTCTCATCAACTGGGGAGTTGATAGTTCAGGTGTTTTGGCACTGACATACTCCGCTTGCTCTTAAAGCAATCGCCTGTTTGCCAGGAACCGACGTTTTATATCCGGAAGAATTTCTGGAGGAAGTAAAAAATGGGATTTTCGTGCCAGGCATATCCGATAGATTGTCAGTGGATAGTCAGTGACCAGGGTTTCAACAACCCAAGTTTCCGGAGGCCCATGCAGGGGGCAGTTGCGAACTGTTCGTTCATGGCGGCACTCTCGTCAGTAGCCTGGGTGTCGGACAGGATAATCCAGAATCCGGATTCGAGCACACAAAATGGGATAAGGACATGGTCCATTCCGTTTTACACGAATAAAATCAAGCAATTCTATCAGGTACCAGAAAAATTCTGGCTGGACAGAGCCAATGTACCTTATCTCAAATTCGGGCGCTCTTCTGACCTGAATGAAATATGGCCTGCTGTGTACGAGAAAGGCTATGCAATTTATCTTCAGAAGGATAGTTGCGAGCTGAATACCTGGGTGTGGCCGGCGAATCCCTGCGGACCACTGGCCAATCTCTCGGGATGGAGTGCAACGTGCCTCAAGACTCTGATAGAGAGTAATGCAGATCCGGATACAATTTTCAACACCCTGTCTTCCATGTGTAATGGCACCCCGGGAAAAGGGCAGAAAACCAAGCGACCCATGGTTGGGACGACCAGGAGCGCTTCGAATATAAGTGACCCTCCAGGTACAAACCAGATACTGCCGGACCATGCATATACGATTCTTGGCGTCTACCTGGTAGAAAAGAATAAATACGTAGTCCTACGGAATCCAACCGGTACCAGGATTCAAAATACAGATAATTCCGCTGCCTTGTTGGATGGCAATTGGGGAACAAATGTCGAGGACTATCTCTACCAGCCCTCAGGCCAGGCGATACCAAGGAAGGGATCGATCCACTGCATCCAATTCGATGCCAATATAGGAATTTTTGCCCTGAAGGCAAATAAGTTCAGGGATAATTTCAACGCATATTACTGGGTGTGAAATGTATGGCATCCTCATGGTCAGGGTTCGGGAGAGTTTTTTTGAAAAACGCCTTCCCGGCAGTAACCTGTATTTTCATCATCCTGGCCATGGGATGTACGATCGCGGTATCCGCCGGGCAACCTCCGTATACATTTACAGAAACGGTTATAAGTGTACTCACCCCGGATTCTGACCAGGAACTTCCTTTCATTTTTGAAAGTGGGGTTTCATTTATCGATTTCCAGAGTGGGTCAGCTGATATCCGGATCTATGACCCGGTAACAGGGAGCGAGGATACAATCAGCGGGCCGTTTATCCCGACCCTCTTCTCTTCCCCTTCCGGGAGTGGTGACAAAATCGTCTGGGAGTCATTTGAGGGAAAGGATGCATTCATCTGCCTCTATAACATCAGCTCCGGTGAACGGATCATCCTTTCGAACCTGACACACCAGGAAGGTAGCTGTCCTGTTATCAGTGGAGATATCGTGGCATATTCCGATTATTCAGGGATGGATAGTGATATCTTTCTCCTAAATATCCGTTCAGGAGAGACTCTTGTGTTGGACAATGGTACAGAAACAACTAATGATATTGCACCGGATGTCTCGGGGGATACGGTCGTCTGGCAGGGACTTGACCCCACGGGGTTGGATTCAGATATCTTCCTTTGGAAGAGCGGTTCTACTGCCATCAGAAACCTGACTCCGGGAACCCCTGATATCTTCCAGGAATACCCGGATATTGACGGAAACTACGTGGTTTGGCAGGGATACGACTGCCTGAATAACTCGTACGATATCTACATCCACGACCTCACCATGAACGAGACGAGATTGCTGACGCCTGGCACTACCTATTCGGATGAGTTATACCCGAAAATATCAGGAGATCATGTTGTCTGGCAATGCCTGAACACAAGCACGAACCTGCAAGAAATTGTCTTTTATTCGATCTCATCGGGAGAATCCGTAACCATTTCAACGGGGAACCATGGAGAACAGTTCACACCCGGCATCTCCGGTGACCGTGTTGTCTGGGCAGAAATGAACACATCAAGCGGAAGATACGACATCCATATGGCAACCTGCGGGATTGACGCACCTTTGCTTTTCCCCTCCTTTACTGCCAATGAGACGGTTGGAAGAATTCCGTTTCCGGTCCAGTTTCAGGACCACTCTTCCGGTGATCCGACCGGGTGGTGGTGGGATCTTGGCGACGGGAACCAATCCCGTGAACAGAACCCATGTCATGTCTATACCCGAGCAGGGAAATATCCCGTTATTCTGATCGTCAACACACCATACCGGAGGGAAGGGATCAGGGTCGAGTGCATGATTGTCGCCGGATCACCTCCCGAAGCAGATTTTATCGGAGATCCTACCTTCGGTAATACACCCCTGGAAGTACAGTTTTCTGATATTTCGTCTGGGAATCCCTCGGAATGGTCATGGAATTTTGGCGATAATAACTCCTCTTCTGAAAAGAACCCGACGCACATGTATACATTGCCCGGGATCTACAACGTGACTCTCTGGACAGGAAACGAATTTGGAAATAATACGATTGAAAAAAAGGGTTATATTACGGTTGTGCAGGGATCCAGACAGGATATCACTTTTCCTGACGAAGGGATAAGCCTGGATGAGCGGGAGAACCGGCAGGTGATTAGTTTAAACGACACGGTACTTGGGGGGGAGTTGGATGAAAACGACACCTCCTATATATTCACACCGGTTTCCGGTCACAATATCGCAGCCATTCGTATCAATACCACTGGAGATGGTGCGTTTTCCCATATTCAGGGGGATATCCTGGAGGGAGATGTTGGAACAGTCGAAATCCTGACCTCTCAAATCAGCGATCGGGTCGCTGATCCGGGGTGGGAACTCTCTTCACGTATCTGCCTTTCCAGATATCCCGGGAATGGACGGATTATCATGACAGCGTGGCCCGGTGCAACACAGGAGGATCTGAAAAAATTCCGGGAAATCGCGACTGGGGGGAACCCCAACGATCCCAACTGGTCCACCAGTGTTACAGGTGATGTGGAGGATGTTGCATTCACGGCCCGCTTCCAATGCGAAAATCTCACAGGTCCGGATTATACACACCTCCTCATCGGTATTAATCCCCAATGGATCAATGTGCACGGCTGGCGCAGGCTGACCCAGGTGACCTCGAATGTAGAGGGTTCCTATGTTTATATTGATGGAGATTTCCTTGGGCTTGCACCTGTCTACCTCCCTTCGAACCTCTCCGCAGGAAACCATACCCTTACAATCGCGAAGGTGGGATATCCCGACATGGAACAGGTCATCAGCCTCGAAGATAAAAGGGACAGTATCCGTTTAATCCGCATTTCTGGCGATGGGACCGGTGAAGTTCTCCCTGTAAAGTTCCTGTACCATGATTCGCTCACAAATCTCGATATCTTCAGTGCGGAATCCCCTAATGGTCTTTCAACTTTCGGGATTGTGACAACCAGCCATAAAGGAAGCCCGATTCAGGTATTCTATCTTACCCTTTCGAAAATGATCTCATCATCAGGAGGAGGCGGGGGTAGCCCCGGCGGAAGTGGGGGAGGAAATGGTGAATCAGGATCTCTCCAGTCCCCGGCATCTGCACCCAGTGCACCGTATAACTCCCAGGAACCCCCTGATGTTTCCCCGACGGTCCAATCCCCTGCCCCCCGGAACACTCCCCCGGAGACGATCCCGGGCACTCCCGCCACCACACTGGTGGTATCCCATATACAGGCACCCCTCCCGGAGAGCCCGCTGTCTGCACTGCCATCGGCTGTCAGTCTCCTCCTCATCCGGAACCTGGCCATTATATTTGGAATTATCCTTGCCCTTTCAGCCATCATCCTGCGCCTGAAGGGAAGAATATGACGGGGGCAGCGATGCGCCACATGGAGAAATCCTGATGGCCCTTTCCCTCATCTTCCGGGAGACGGGGATTCCCGATATTTCTGAAATGGAGAATAACAGGGATGTTTGGGGTCTTATTACCCTCCTTTCCCACCGGGATTTCCGGATCAGGAATGAAGCTGCTGATGCCATCGGCCGGTTGGGATCACCAGCAATTGAATACCTTTCGAGACCGGCAGCCATGGGAAAGCAGGAGCAAAGACTGGGAGTGATGGAAGCGCTCTCGCGAATCAAGGATCCAACCTGTATTCCCTGGATGAAAAAGATACTTGCTTCAGATCCCTGTGACGAGATGAGGTGGATGGCTGCAATAACCCTCGGGGAGGTCGGGAGTTCGTCGGTCATCGGGGATCTCGAGGGAGCCTTGAAGGACAGGAATAAATACGTGCGTTTCGGTGCTGCGAAAGCACTTGAAAAACTGGGTTGGAGACCGGTGAATCCCGGGGATGAAGTGCGTTTTCGGGTAGCTCTCCAGGAATGGGGTGCTATCCCGGGAATGACCGCAATCCCGGCCGGAGTGCTGGAAGAATATCTCGACGACAGCGATCCGCGTGTCAGGGAATCTATTGTTTTCCTCCTTGGTTACCTGAAAAATAACGTGGATGAAAAGACATGCACAAAAATATTGCAGGACCCCGATCCCCGGGTACGGTGGAAAGCGAGTCTTGCTCTCCCATCCTGTAATGTTTCCTCCCTCGGATTACCGGCAGCAACTTTCCGACGCAGAAGGGAGGTAAAGAGTGTCCATGTCGCCTCATTTCTCAATTTTTTCTTCCTTGGTCTTGGGTACAATTACCTGGGTAAATGGTGGGGTTTTCTCGTTTTCCAAATCACAATAAACACGATCATGATATTGACCCTTCTTTATGGCACACTTCTTCCGTACCTTCTCTCCTTCTCTGTCTCATCAATTGCAGTTATCCATACCCGGCGGATGATGAAAGAGATGCCGGATATCTGACGTCAAACCCCGGAAGAAAAACGAAGATGATGCCCCTGATTCCTCAACTGGTGAGAGAGTGGAAAAAACCGGACGTCCCGGAACTTTTCCGGAAAAAAGACCTTCCAGGACTCACCCGCGCTCTCTCGCACCCTGATTTGAGAATCCAGTGGCAGGCAGCGCAGGCACTGGGGCAACTCGGTTCCGATGCTGTGGATTACCTGATCGGCGCCCTGAAAACGCGCGACAAGGAAACCAAAATTGGAATTATTGAGGCCCTTGGTATTATCGGGGATAAAAGGGCGATCAATCCCCTCGTTGCCCTCCTCCAGGACCACAGTAATGAAGTACGGTGGGAGGTCGCACTTGCCCTTGGAGAGATGGAGGATAAATCAGCCATTGAACCATTAAAACAGGCACTCCGTGACATTGACAAGTACGTGAGGTATGGAGCAGCCCTGTCTTTGAAAAAACTCTCGTGGGTTCCCGGTAATAAGGAGGAGGAAGCCTTCCTTCTTACAGGACTACAGGAATGGGACGAGGTTGTATACCTGGGCACCCATGCCATCCCGGCTGTGAAGAATTCCCTCCGCGATTTGGACCGGAATATCAGGCTGAAATCTGTCCTGGCACTCCAGGCAATGGCTGTCCGGGATGCAATACCTGTCTGTTACCAGGCCATCCGTGATCCAGACGAGGAGGTCAGATGGGAAGCAGTCCATGCGGCTGTCAGGTGCGGGCTTCCCATGCGATATCTGCCCCGGGCCCTTGCCCGGCGTCCTCGTGAGCGAAAAAATCCACTTATCGCAGCTTTTATGAATTTCATGCTACCCGGCATGGGCTATTCCTATCTTGGATTGTGGTGGGGCCTCCTGATCTTTCAGGCAGATGTGTATGCAACCCTCTGGATATTTACAATAACGGGTGAATTTCTCTCTCTCTCGATACTCTTTCCCCTTTACTTCTTGCTTGCATTCCATGCATGGTACATAGCCAGGAAAAAACCTGATATCTGAATATGTAATCCGCGCTCAGTGCATCTCCGCTATATTGAGTAGAAAGTGAGAGATGACAGGAGAGGCTGCAATGCCACCGGACCCCGGCATGAGAATGACCTCACCAGGGTCCATGTCCATGCGGCAGGTTCACCATCAAATTTGTAAGGAAGAGCCACCTCTCTTCATCATCGAATCCAACCGGGACTGCGAAAAAGCT
>ENA-UOWE01001465-UOWE01001465.1-activated-sludge-metagenome-genome-assembly--contig:-NODE-1465-length-28960-cov-7.812109_pt1 | contig 28960 bp, 25 predicted proteins | sample MGYA00249841_ERZ761562 | MGnify/ENA primary metagenome ERZ761562 (study PRJEB28883, sample SAMN05720200) | activated sludge metagenome | isolation source: Anaerobic digester | place: Japan...
TTATATATTTATTGCCTACAAATTACCGCTTTACACCAAGCAAGAAATACATCCTGTCATCATCAACAATTTTTGCCACATCAAGTGAATTTATCCTCATAAGATCGGCAAGCTCTGCGCCCTTTGGCAGGTAATCCCCACCGATTTCAGGGCCAGCACCAGCATGTATGTGATTTATTTCGTCGCGTGACTGTGAATGGCAGATGGCCAGTCTTCCACCTTTTTTCAAGAGCCTCGCAAAACTCGCAACAGCTCTCTTGCCATCATCAAAATGTGGGAAAACCGAGTAACAGACAATGACATCAAACAGGTCGTTGCCAGGGACCTCTATGGCATCTGCACAGACAAATTTGAGGTTTTTGTGGGAGAATTTTCTGCTTGCCATTTCAAGCATCTTCTCTGCAATATCGTAGGCCTCCAGGGAGCCATTCTCGCCAATCTGGCCCATAATATGGGGCACCATGACGCCTGTTCCAGTGCCAACATCCATGACCCTGTCACCAGCACAAAAACCAATCATTTCAACAATTTCATTCAGTTTTGCCTGGTCGTGCTTGGCATGGTTGTCCCAGTTTTCAGCGTGGTTGTTGAAAAATTCTGCCTTGCTCATCCAGTCTGTTGCTCCTTTGGATGCAACCCAGCTTTTCTGACTATTTCAACAACAGCTGGTATAAGCACGAGCTGTATGAGAACACCCGGCCAGCCTGTTGCTAACCCACCCCAAACATACATTGCTGGATTTTGTTTATTAAAACCAAATGCAACTACTAGCACAAAAACAACAAACCCCAAGACTATTCTTCCACAAACCATTGCCAGCACGAGGCTCAAGATTGAATTCATCCTCAATTTTTCGTAGAACAAGCCAGCAAAAAATCCATATGCTGCAAGCTCAAATGCCATAACAATAGCAACTGGGAAAGGACCAAAGGGCGGCATTCCGGTCATGGCCCCTGAAAGGATTGGGGTTATGGCACCAATTGCCATGGCATAAAATGGGCCCACAAAAAAACCTGCCAGAAGAACCGGGATGTGCATTGGTAGAAACATTGAACCACCAAGGTTCGTGGCATGGAAAACGTAGGGAAGCAGAATGCCAAGCGCAAGGAAAAGTGCTGAAAGAGTCAATCTTTTTGTATCGTTCATTGTTGTCCTCCTACCCAAAACGCAATCCATGATAATTTTTTGCTTATTAAAAAACCAGCCATTAAGAATTCCACAAAAACTCGCTTCTGCTGCTAAGATAGATATAATTAGTCTATGGTTTCCAGATTAATTAACCTGATCGAATCCAAAGGCTTTGTTTCGCTTGCGCAAGCGGCAAGGGAGTTGGGGACAACCCAAGAGGTTTTAAAGGAAATTGTGACCCTGCTTCTCAAAAAAGGCATATTGAAAAAAACAATCCCCGCAAAGGATTGCTCCTGCGGGGATTGTTCATCCTGCAAAAACTGCCCGATGTCAAACTTTTCAGACGGTGAATCTTTTTATGTTCTTGGCAAAAGGGACTAAAGGCTCTCCTGCGGCTGCCTGTCGAACATCATCAGTATTATTGCTCCACTACCTGCAATCGAGAATACTGCTTTGGCAAGCCACGCAATCCAGCCGACTCCAGGTATCATCCCAACCAGGAAGGTCAGCGCAAAGAACACGAACACGCCTGTTCCATAAACAATGTATGTATTGGTCTGTTTACCAAAAGACCAGATGAATTTTCCAAGCCAGTAGCACGAGAACAACATTCCAAGATAAACAAATATTGTCACCACGCCAAAAGCCGACATTCCAAGCACAAAGCCGAGGAAACCAAGGAAAGCTGTCAGGACAATCATCGCCATCAGCACGACAAAGAACGATGCCAGACCGGAGAGGAACGACCAATGGAAGACTGCCTTCATTTTGTTGATGGCCCTCTCTGTCCAGGACCTCCAGAACCTTAGCAGGAAGATACCTATCAAAAAGGCAACAATCATCGAAAGGAATTGCCCCATAACTGGTGACCATGGATTTTTCTTGTCATCAGTGGTAAACGGCTTGATCTGCGCTTTCTCGGCAAGGTCTTTTGGTATTATTGGCGAAACGTTCTTTGGAACAGAAACCACGAGTTCACCATTGACCTTTGCGCCTTCGGTTATTTCAATCTTCGTTCCACCAATGTTTGCCCATTCAGCACTGCCAGAAAAAACGACTCCATGCTCTCCACCAAACATTACATAAAGGCCACGGTATTGACCCTTTAGTATGGCACCGGACCCACCCATTGCCTTGAGGTCGCCTGAAAAAACAGAGTCTTCTTCCAGCGTATCGCACATTAGATAGCCCTGGCCCAATATTTTTGACCTGGCAATGTATATGTTGGCCGCCGCTATAAACAAAGAACCTTTCACTTCCATATCTTCCATGCGGACAGACTGGGCCATTACAAAAACATTGCCTTCAATTTTGCCCCTCAGGGTACAAATACTGGTGACCACATAGAGATCGCCCTTATGGTCAAAAGATGGCTCAAGCATGACTGTCTGGCTTATTTTTGCCAGATTGCCAGTAGTCCTCTGTGGCTCCTTCTCGACTTCAGCAAAAGCTGGCGAGGAGAACATGAATGTTGCCAGCAAAATCACGATCAGGGCAGGAAGAAAACGCTTTTTCATATTACGCCTCCCTTGGTGGTTCTTTATAAACGACAGGTTCTTCCGGTATAACAATCCACAATGCTATGTAAACCAGGAAACTCAGTCCCCCAATAAATATTGCCAATATTGCCACCAGCCTGACCATGCTTACATCAACATTCAAATAATCTGCAAGCCCCCCACAAATACCACCAAGGACTCTGCTCTTCCTTGATCTGTAGAGCCTTTTTTCCATTTTATTACTTGTTCTCCTTGTCACCTGTCGGACCCGAAATCTGGTCCGGTTTCTTAATAAAAACCTGGAAGATAATTACAACACCAACCAATATGATCACTGCTGGCACAAAATATGTGATAAATGACGAGCCTGAAAATTCCGTACCTAAAAATACGGAACCCGTTATGAGGCACGCTGCTGCCGGGACAAGAACTCCATAATTGCGCACATTTGTCAGCCAGAGACCGATAAATGCCAACCCTGGTATTATTATGAAGAATGGCCAGAGGTTGCCAAGGTTGAATTCAGGGCCAAACATCTGTGTTTGCGTGATAAAAAATAACTTTCCAATTCCAATAAGAATAATGGCAGGGAAAATCACACCTTTGTCCTTGTCAATCCTGAACAGGAGTGAGCAACCAATTAGTATCAATATCAATGGCCAGATTTGGCCCCAATCAAAACGCCAGCCAGTTACCTGGGCCGCAAACAGGATTATTCCTGCAAGAATAAGGATACCACCAATTATAAAAGCATTTCTTTTCTCCATTTGGCACCTTCCCTCAATTGTTAATTACATTCCTCATTTTAAAGAGACGAAAGAACATGGTAACCATCATTCCAAACGTCATAAGAATAATCGTAAAATCTCCAGTATATGAAACAAAATCAATGGACAGCATTTTTCTTAAGAGATAGAACGGATCAAAACCGGAAATCCATGTGAAAAAAGATATTGCTACGGCTATGAGGGGAATTGTAATCATCAACACCCAAAGCCACATGGTTCTTTGCCTTTTTTTTGCAGACTTGTGTGCATCGTAAAGGGAGAGCGCCCTTAGTGCGAGCCCATCGGGTGTTGCGACCCTGCTTCCTTCCCTGGCGCACTCATCAAGCAACTGATCAAACAATTTCATATCCGTCCTCCGTTGGGGCCGAAACCCCATTTTTTTTGAAAAGTTCTTTTAATATCTCTTTGCCCTGATGAATCCTGTTTCGGACAGTTGTGACGGGAACACCGGTCGTATCGGCTATTTCCTCGTATGAAAGGTCTTGCAGGTATTTTAGGACAATAAAGGTCCTGTAATTGATTGGAAGCTGTGAGATGGCGCGTTTGATAGCATCTGTGTTTTCACACCTCATAGTCGTGTCTTCGGGTAATATCGAAGCGTCCATGGGCTCAAAACCGATCTGTTCTGATTCGGCTTCGATTGATGAGGTAGGATGCTTGTCTCTCCTGTAGTTTTTGACGAGATTAATGGCCACTGTTGTGACCCATGTTTTAAATGAGCAATTTCTCTTAAAAGATTTGAATGCGAGATAGGCCTTTAGAAAAGCTTTTGCAGTGATGTCCTCGGCATCATCACGGTTTCCGACCATACCGAGGACAAAAGAGTACAGATAGCCCTGGTGTTCGTCCACCAGGGCCGAAAATAACGCCCTATCAGATTCTTCTGCCGTCAAGCAGTCCTCTCTGGTCTCAAGCTTTGCCCGGTTCCCTTGGCAAATAGCCAAATCGCCACAGTCAGCGTTTCGCCTTCTATCTGAAACTCCCTTTGCAGCAATGGGTCCTTGTCCAGGGCAAAGGATATTGATTGAGAGAGTGTCTCCTTCGATACGTAGTCTTTTAGGGAATGAACTGCTTCGCATATTGCATTAGACCCTGTGACCACTGTTTTGATTTTATCATCAATGGCAAGCCCGGCTTCCTTGCGCATACCCTGGATTGCGTGAATTACTTCCCTTGCAAGGCCCTCCTTTTCAAGCTCTGGGGTGAGGGTTGTTGTAAGCATGACCTCGATTTGTCCGTCAGAATCAACAAATGTACCCTCTTGGCTGTTTCTTTCAATCAGAAGGTCGTCTCTTGACAGCTCTTCATTGGCACCATCGACATTTAACAATATCTTTCCGTCTGACTCGAGCTTCGAGATGATGGCATGGCCATCTTCAGATTCTATCTTTTCTTTGACCGAGGTAAGTTTTGCGCCAAATCTCTTTCCAAGCGTCTTAAGGTTTGGCTTTACCTTTATCTGGCAGTAGCTGTTCATCGAATTGCAGGTTTCAACCTTTTTTACATTCAGTTCGTCAAGTATCAGCTCCGAGAATTCATTTATTGCCTCAATCTGGTATGGTTCGGTCGCCCTGATTGTTATCTTGCTAAGTGGCTGCCTGACCCTTATTTTGATGCTCTTCCTGGCCTTCAGGCCAACAGAGACGGCATCTCTGACAAATTCCATCCTGCGCTCAAGTTCTTTGTCAATCTTGCTAGGGTCAGATTTCTGGAGATCACAAAGATGTACCGAGATTGGCGCTGTTTTGTCATATGGGACCACGAGCGTCTGGTAGAGCCTCTCGGCAAAATATGGGGTAAACGGCGCCAAAAGCTTTGACAGGGTGACAAGCACCTCGTAAAGAGTATGATAGGCAGAAGCTTTATCTTGATCAGATTCGCTCTTCCAGAACCTTCTCCTTGACCTTCTGACATACCAGTTGGCAAGGGTGTCAGTAAATGCGGTTATTGCTCTTGTAGCCGACGTGATTCCAAACTTCTTCATCTCTTCATCGACATAACCGACAAGCGTGTTGAGCTCGGAAATTATCCACCTGTCCAGATAATGTCTTTCTTTAAGTGACACTTTTTGTTTGGTTGGATCAAATCCGTCGATGTTGGCATACATTGAGAAGAAGGAATATATGTTCCTCAAAAGGAGTATGAACTGCCTGAAACTTTCGGTTACGGTGTTCACGCCAAGCCTCGAAGGTGTCCACGGCGGAGACGCCGTATAGATGGTCCACCTGAGTGCATCGGCCCCCTGGTTGTTCAGCACAAGCCACGGGTCAAGGACATTGCCCCTGGATTTGCTCATCTTCTGCCCGTTCTCGTCCACAATCAGTTCAAGGCACAAAACGTTTTTGTATGGTGTTACGCCAAAAAGTATGGTTGAAACGGCCATAAGCGTGTAGAACCATCCTCTTGTCTGGTCAATGGCCTCGCAAATGTAGTCGGCCGGGAAATGTGTTTCAAACATTTCCTTGTTCTCAAACGGCCAGTGCCACTGGGCATAGGGCATCGATCCACTGTCAAACCAGCAATCAACAACCTCAGGCACCCTTTTCATCGTGCCACCGCATTCTGGGCATTTGTAGGTGATAGAATCGACATAGGGCCTGTGGAGTTCAATATTCTCTGGCGTTTCAGGCGATTTTTCCCTGAGCTCTTTTATCGATTCGATTGCCTCCTGGTGGCCACAAGAATCGCAAACCCAGATCGGAAGCGGTGTTCCCCAATACCTTTCACGGCTTATTGCCCAGTCCTTGACTTCCCTGAGCCATTCACCAAATCTGCCCTCTTTGATGTGCTGGGGATACCAGTTCACCTGCGAGTTGTTTTCAAGGAGCTTGTCGCGGAGCTGGCTCATCTTGACGTACCATGATGGCTTTGCGAAATAGAGGAGTGGTGAGTCGCATCTCCAGCAGAACGGATAAGTGTGCGTCACCTTCTCTGATTTGTACAGCAAGCCCCTCTTCTTGATTTCGGTTATGATTTCCGGGTCAGCATCCTTTACGAAAATACCTTTCCAGGGATCGATCTGTGGCAGGAATTTCCCGGCATCGTCAATCGTGATGATTACCGGAAGGTCATTTTGCCTGGCAACTTCCATATCATCAGCACCAAAAGCCGGTGCTATATGGACAATGCCTGTTCCGTCCTCCGTGCCGACAAAATCGCCGGCCACAACATAGTGCGCGTTTTTGTCAGGTCTTATAAACGAATAGAGTGGCCTGTATTTTTTGCCAACAAGCTCTTTGCCAGACAAAGTTTTTATGATCTGATATTCCTTCTCAAGCACCTTCTGGGCCAAGGCCTCAACCAGAATGTACTTTTCGCCGTTTTTCTCTGCCAGGACGTAAGTTGCATCTGCTTTGACTGCAAGCGCAACATTTGCCGGCAATGTCCACGGGGTTGTTGTCCAGACGAGGAAATATGTTCCAGGCTCATCAAGGATTTCCATTTTCACGGTTATTGACGGATCTTTGGTTTCCTGGTAGCCCTGGGCGACCTCATGTGAAGACAGCGATGTACCACATCTCGGACAATAAGGCACAACTTTGTGGCCTTTGTAGAGGAGTCCTTTTTTCCATGTCTGGGCAAGTATCCACCAAAGGGATTCGACATAGGTGTTTGAAAGGGTCATGTACTGGTGTTCAAAATCCAGCCAGAACGCTATCCTTTCGGTCAGTTTTACCCATTCCTTCTCGTATGTGAACACCGATTCCTTGCATTTTTTGATAAATGCCTCGATGCCGTAATCTTCAATCTCTTTCTTGTTATGCAGGCCAAGCTTTTTCTCAACCTCAAGCTCGACGGGCAGTCCATGCGTGTCCCAGCCCGCCTTGCGGTCAACAATAAAACCTTCCATGGCCTTATATCTGCAGACTGTGTCTTTGTAAATCCTCGATAGGCAATGGTGAATGCCAGGCATTCCATTTGCCGTTGGAGGGCCTTCAAAGAAGACGTAATGGGGTCTGCCTTCTCTCTGGCTTATCGATTTCTTGAAGATGTCATTTTTTTTCCAGAACTCCAGGGTCTCCATCTCCTCGGAGACTATGGATTTTTCACCTAACTCCTCAAACATGTTTCCTCCAGGTATTCATCTTATCCGTAAGATTATATGTTTATAAGAATTTGTCGCAAGTTAGGAGTGGTGCGGGTGCAAAAACATGCCGCTTGGATATGGGTTGCAACTTGCAAGCTGGAATGTAGAATCATGTCATGCGTGACAACTCGATCAAGGTTGGGGTGGCCTTCGGAGGGCCAAGCCCAGAATATGAAATTTCGCTCAACTCAGGACAAAATGTCTGCAAGGAAATACCTGATGACAAATATGCTGTCTACCCTGTCCATATAACAAACGAAGGATTTTTCCAGATAGCGGACAGGCCTTCGAGCAATTCTCTGGCGGCTTTTTCCCAGCCAGAAATCCCTGCACACAAAGCTTGCCGCTACCTGAAGAATTTTGATGTAATCTTCAACACTGTGCATGGCCCTTATGGTGAAGACGGCAATTTCCAGGGTTTTCTTGAAGTACTGGGGATACCATGCACCGGTTCCAACACGGCCGCATCAGCATTGGCAATCGACAAGATGAGGGCAAGAATGATCATGAAAGAGCATGGAATACCAGTTCCTGAATCCGTCTACCTGCACTCTCCATTTGACAAAATCCCCTTCATGCCAGCCGTCATAAAACCAAATGCTCAGGGATCTTCTGTCGGTGTCACAATAGCAAAATCACCTGTTGAATTAAGCAGTGCAATAGAACTGGCTTTTTCTTACGGAAACATAGTGATAGCCGAAGAATACCTGGAAGGGCAAGAAATAACATGTTCTGTCCTTCAGAGAAAAAACTCAAAAGCCGAGGCACTGCCTGTCACTCTCATCGTCCCAAAAACCTCAGAGTTTTTTGACATCAAGGCCAAATATGAAGTTGGTGCATCCGACGAAATAACGCCTGCACCAATACCCGAAAACTCTTTCAAGCTGGCTCAAGAATTGGCCGTCAGGTGTCATGAAGCACTTGGATGTTCCGGAGTGACAAGGACCGACATATTTTTAATGACTGACGGGTCAATGAAAGTTATCGAGATTAACACGTTACCGGGAATGACAAACACATCGCTGGTTCCACAGGCCGCCAAGCATGTGGGAATCAGCTTTGGGCAACTGCTTGATATCATGATAGAGGGAGCGTTGTGAGGGAAAAAGCAATAACCAGGGCAACCCTCGGCATAATTCTACCCCTTGCAATCATAGCATATCTATCAAACATAAGTCCCGAAGATGTTTATTTGAGAGTCTGTTCAGTAGTGGATGGCAAAGAAGTTTGCTGCGACATAACGCTTGTCGATCGTGGTGGCAAAAAAACCAAGATCAAAAGCGACGGCTCCGACGCGGTAAAGCTCCCTGTTGGACAATACCAGGTTTCTGTGGAATCACCAGGCTTTGAGGAGATTTCCGCAATAATTGATGTAAGCCAGAGTTCCCACCAGCATGTAAATTTTGGCGTCATACAACAGGGGCAGATGTTTGGCAGGCTGCTCAACGGAGCAACGCTGAAACCTATAACTGGCCTTGAAGTCAGGATGGAGGGGAAAGAAGGCAAGTTTTTCTCAAGATCAGACCTCGACGGGGTCTTCAGCATAACAGTCCCGCCCGGCCAGTACATGCTGTTTATTGACAACCCGATGGTAAATGGCTACAGCTCCAGTTATTTTTTCTCTACAGGGCAAAGGATTTCCGAAGAAATCTATCTTCTGCCTGCCAATCTCTCTGGAATCAAACTCTCCGATTATTACTCATACTCGCTTAGCGCCAAGCGCAAGGGTCATGTTGCAGGTTTCCCACAAGATTTTTTGGTCAGAATAGATCGGAATAATGATGGAACGGCAGTCATGAGACAGTCGTTTACCGCCAATGATTACGGCGGAGAGCTGACCTTTGTCTACAATGGAGACCAGGTCTGGTGGTCTGAAGGAAATGATTACAAAGTATTCAATCCTGAAGGTGTCCAGGCCGCAATAAAGGCAATGAAAGTCAATGAAGACCTTTTTGATTTTTTAAACGAGACAAGCACAGACAGAAGATTTTCAAAAACCACCAATCGAGGCATCGAAAAAGCCAATGGCGTCCTCTGCGATAAGACTGATGTATCATACGCCGATTTCGACAACTGGATGGGCAACAACATTTTTGAATACACAACCTGGACCATGAAAGAAGGCAAATTGAGGGGGATGCCAACCAGAATTGCCGGAAAAATGAGCGGAAGGGACGAACAATATCACTCATACAATATTCAATTTGACATCTCGGTTACCGATGTTGGAAAACAATTCAAAATTCCCGAAATAAAAAAATAACCTTTCCGCTTGATTGTTTTTGCTTATCGGATAACCTATTCGCATATGAGGAAGCTCATTCCAATTTTGTGCTTTTTTTTGCTATCGGTAGAACCCGTATATGCCGAGATTTCAATTGCAATTGGGGAAAGAAAGGTTGAAGTGAAAGGCCTTTCCTGCATGATTGACATTCCCGTGTATGTCGAGGACGGAACGGCAATGGTCCCTGCACAACTCCTGGCAATCGAATCCGGACTGGAGCTGAAAAAAGACCTTGGCAGATGGAAATTTTTTGACAATCTGGGCAACCCGGTCGTCACATTTTTTGACGGATTCAAACGAATTGAATACAAAGACACCGAAAAGTTCCTGACAAGACCTGCCACATACAACTCCGGATACCTCTGGGTTCCTGCAAAGGATTGTGCGGAACTGCTTGGACTTGAACTGACCTTTGACAAGGAAACAAAAAAAATAATAATCCAGAAACCAGAAGTACATGCTTCCTGGGTAGATAGACTCACAGAAACTGTTGGGACCAAAAATCTCGTTCTCTCATGTTTGGGGATCGCAATATTTTTCATACTGATGTTCTTTGTCCTCACCCCGATAAGGCGGGGGTGGCGTTCTTTTAAGTAAAAGGAGGGGGCTAATGAACTCAAGGAACAAGATTCTTGCCAGTTTTGCCCTTGGCGTCCTTGCCGGTCTGGTTCTTTCGGCAAAAAAGGGGCAGAGGTTACCAATCTCTCACAGGTTCCAGGAACCACTCTCGCAAAAATTCGGGCTTGCGTATTCGGGTGTACTGGCAGGAAAGGTCGATAAAAAAATCAGGGAATTTTCAAAAAGGAAACCAGTCTTCAAAAATCCCGCCCTGAACAGACACCTCGACGAATGGATATTGCCAGGTCTTTCGCTCTACCACGTTCTCCTTGATGAAATGGTCGACCAGAAGGCAGCACTCCAGGAAACAGAAAGGGTGTTGAGGGCCATTGTCTCGCAGGACAAAAAAATGGTCCTCTTCAAGAATGCTCCTTCGCCATTTGCAATTCTCAGGGCCTACGTTATTTCCAAGCTCAAGAGCTCCTTCCCGAAAGGCGCATGGGATATAAAAATTGTCTCTTTCGAAAAAAATGTTGTTGCATTCGACATTTCAAAGTGCTTTTATCAGGAGATGCTCGACTATTTCGGTTCCCCTGAGCTGACAAAAGTCTTCTGCGCGCTGGATGAAGAGTTGGCCACTCATTTCCCAAAATCAATCACCTTCAAAAGAAAAGGCACCATTGGCAGGGGTGACAAAATCTGCGATTTCAGGTACGAATACAGGCAGTAAATGGTAAAACTTTCCTTCTTTGGTGGCCAAAACGAAATTGGCGGAAACAAGATATTGCTTGAGGACGGTGACACGCGCCTTTTCCTGGATTTCGGGCAATCATTCACTGCAGAGGGCAACTTCTTCGATCAGCCTTTCCTTTCCCCGCAAAACACAGATGACCTGAGGCTTGTAGGGGCGATTCCAGATGTTGACGGCCTCTACAAAAATGCCGGCTACAGAACAATGTATGATGATGAAGGTTTTGTTGGCGTTTGTGGCACCGGCGAACCCAAAAAAATAATGGCCGTTCTGGTTTCACACGCACACACCGACCACGCCGGTTATCTTGGCATCATCAGGAAAGACATGAAATTTTACGGTTCCAAGATCACAAAAACCTTCCTTGGCAGGAGAAGGGACATCTCCGAAGGCTGGATGATGAAGTATGATGACGACTCGTTCACAGGCCTTGACGACGGGGAAACATTTGAAGTCGGCTCTGCAAAAATAAAACACATTTCTGTTGACCACTCGATCCCAGGTGCTTCAGCGTTCATAATCGAAATGGGCGGGCTCCTGATCGGATACACCGGAGACCTCAGGCTCCACGGAAGGCGAAGGGAGCTGACCGAGAAATTTGTCAAAGAGGCTCAAAACGCAAAACTGGACTACCTCTTTTGCGAAGGAACAAGGGTCGATGACGGCAGGACTGCCGACCCTGAACTGCAAGCCGAGGAGGCGCATTCACTGCACTCCGAGGAGCAGGTGGCCTCAAAACTCGAAACCATACTGGACAGGGCGAAGGGCATGGTCATATATGACGCGTCCCCGGCCGACATGGACAGGATGGACATGGTCATAAGGATTGCATCCCAAAAAGGCAGAAATGTGTTGATTGACGCCAAGAAGGCGTATCTTGTCCACGGCATCAACCTGCTTTCCGGCCTGTATCCAGAGCTGGAGAAATTTGACAACTGCTCACTCCTGCTGTCCAGAAAAAAAGAGAGAATGCCAAAATCTGAAACGACCTCAAAACCTAGGAAAGGGGCCGATCCAGAAAAAGAGGCACGCAAAGATACGCTAAGGGAAGCAGATTTCAACAATCCAGACATCTACATCGAAACAAAATACAATGGACGTCTCCCATATGAGAAAGAAATATCCTCTATTTTTGAGGAGTTTCCAAACAACTGCATCCTGCCAAGGATCGTCTGGGGGCCAGCGCTCCGCGATGAAATAATAAGGAACCAGGACAACCTCCTGATCTACACAAGCATGGGACCACTCTCCATGATGCATGCCGGAAAGGGACTAAAGGGCACTTATGTCTACGGCAAGGCGGAACCGTTCAACGAAGAAATGGAAATAAGCTTCAGGAAGCTCGAAAACTGGATCAACCTGTTCGGGATGGAGCTGGACTATGCCCACACATCCGGCCACGCAAACAGGCGCGACCTTGAATATATTGTCAACAAGATTGCCCCAAGGTGGTTGCTCCCAATCCACACATGCCACGCAGAAATATTTGACAAATTCTATAAAAGTGCCTGTCACTGGCCCAACGGGGCAAAGGTGGAGCTGGCCAAAGACGGGCCAAGGCTGATAGAATCGGAGATCTAGGTTTTGTTGGTTACATTTCGTTAACTACGTTTTAGTCTTCTCGTTGTATAGTTTTGACTATGAGAGGGAAACAAACAGTAACAGCAATCATTTGTCTCGTCGTTGTCTTAATTACACCATCCCATATTGGGAATGCAAAAAAAATTGACATTTCACACATGCCTTTACCGCAGCTTAGAGAAGCAATCCTTCAAAATAATGGCCAGTTGCCACCAGAACTTATATCAACACCCCACAAACAGTTTAGGAGTGTTGGCACACAAAAAATCCTTGTCCTTCCTTTGATGTTTGAAGATCTTAAGCCAGTATTATCATTGGATATCATCAGGGACATAATGCTGACTGGCAAAAATTCGATAGATAAATTTTACCAAGCCTCTTCTTATGGAAAATCCTTTGTCAGTTTTGGCAAACCGCAGGTGCCAGACTGGATGATGATGCCATCGTCCCTTTTTTCATATTCTGATATAGAGGACTTATTTAAAGATGGGTTGGAAACTGCCAAGGAAAATGGCATTGATTTCACAGAGTTCGATGAGGATGAAAACGGGTATCCTGATCTTGTTATTTTTTTGTGGCCTGGCGTTTCATACACATGCGGTGGTTACATGCCGGGCAACTTTTCAGTTGATCTGGACAATTACACAGCAATTAGTTGCTGCGAGGATGCAGGAGAAAGTAGATCCAGTTTTCCAGTGATAGTAATGTACCACGAGATTTTTCATGGAATGGGTGATCTTTTCGATCTCTATGATTATAACTACAAGAACGTAAATGCAGGCGGATGGGACCTGATGGGTGAGGGCGTCTACATGGGTTATTGCGGTCTTAGTGCGTTTTCAAGATGGAAGGCTGGCTGGCTTGATATAGAAACAATAGACAAACCTGGAACCTATATGGTTGATGATCTGAATGGTGATGGCCAACACAAGGCATACAGAATAAACATGCCTGGGTCAAAAACAGAGTGGTTGCTTGTTGAAAATCGGCAAAAGACAGGTGGAGATTCATTTCACCAGGGAGTCCCAAACCAGGGTCTTGTTTTCTGGCATGTGGATGATAGCAGACCATATGAACATCGCTTTAACACCACAAAAGGTGCGCTTATAACACCAGGGATATGTGTCCTTTGCCCAGAGCCAGATGATTTTTACAAACAAAACTCGGCTTATGGTTCAAACTATTCAAGAACTTCCCTGACATTCCAGACTCCAGCGAAACCATTGCCATACAGCCTAGATCCAACTGCCCCAATGATTAAGATTACCAACATATCAAAATCAGGGCCAACAATGACTTTTGATCTTGATTATGAAAGACCTATAAAATCTGTTCTCGTGACCCAAAAAGAGGTATCTTTCGGAAAAGTTAGAAAAGGTGAAATAGTTACATCATCTATAAATTTCAAAAATGCAGGAAGAGGCAATCTTGTAGTAAGGCTTAATGTTTACGAGGCCGATTGGTTAAAAATTGACAGAAACAGCTTTATCGGCAATGATGAGGACATTATAATGACTTGTAACACCAAGCGGTTAGAAATTGGAACACATAAAGGTTCGATTGAATATTCAGGCAAAGATGTCGATGGAAGCATAATTGTAAAAGTTGAAGTCATCCCAGAACTCGGCGATGTTAATGCTGATGGGTACGTTAATTCCAAAGACGTTGAATTGATGGAAAAAGCTTTCGGCAAAACAAAAGATGACCTTAAGTTTGACCCAAAATGTGATCTGAATGAGGATGGAATAATTAATGGCTTTGATTTAATTATACTGGCAAAACATATGCCCATAACAGCATAACCAATTTCAATCACCTGTATTTAATTAAAAAGGCCCCTTTTCAGGGGCCTTTTTAATTATTTGAATACAATAAAGTCTACTTTATACGGAGCTTTCTCCTGACAATAGTTGTCCTGGCCTGGAAATCAACGCACTTTATCAGGACCTCGTAGTCTCCTGGTGTCTGGTAGGTGTGTTTCACCGTGGTCACAGATTCCCCGTCAAGACCGTTTGTTGAAGTTTTTGGAGAGCCGTCGCCCCAATCAACCATCACGTCATAGGGTGAAACTCCACCCTGCGGTTTGTAGGAAAGCTCGATCTCTCCACCGATTTTGCCCTCGTTTGTTTTCAGGTCTATTCCCTTCCACGATGTCCAGAGATAGAGTTCCTTTGAAGAAACCTCTTTTGGCAATATAAGCACTGAGGCCTGGTCAATAACTGGCTCAAGCTCTTTGGAAGTGGCCGTTGCGATATTTGTGATGACAAGGCCGGAGGATGGTACAACGATCCCTGGCTTGAGTTTGAAGACAAGCTCATACTGTCTGGATTCACCTGGTGATAGGACACCAACAATAAAGATGGCCCTTGTTGTGGAAATGACACCGGTCGGTCTGGACGAGACAAACTGGAGGTTGTTCGGGAAAACATCATAAAGTGTGACGTCTGTTGAAGGCAGTTTGCCACTATTCCTGACAGTTATTGTATATACAATAAATTCATTTGAGAAGGCCTGAGATTTTCTGGCTCTTTTTACTACTTCGATTATCGGCTGATTCTCCGATATAGTTGCTATTATACAACATTCATTGCTGGTTGCCGAACCATTTGTTGTGTTGCCAGCAAAATACGCTGTATTACAAATTGTTTTGTCCCTGAGTGAATAACCAATTTTGGCCTGGAATTGAAAAGTCTGTTCGGTCGGAACACCAAGTGTTACATACATGATTGCGTAAATACCGCCGTAATTATTGTCAAACCATGTGAGATGCGGTGTACCAGCTGAATCGATCTGCATCATTGGTGCTCTAGTGAAACCACTACTCTTTGAGACAATGACCCCAGGGGAGTTTTTGTGGTGGTTTGCACCTGTAATGTATGGTGAATTGTCTGCGCCAACCCACTTGCTGTTTGCATTGTCCCACTTAACAAACACAATTGTGTCACCATAATTTGAAGAGAGTGAGTAATCCATCCAAGTGATGTATGGTCTGTTTGCAGAATCCAGTTTGAGATTCGGTTGCACCGATGCAGCAAGCGTTCTTGAGACCTCTATGTCAAAAGGCTGAACAGAAGCAAGCGGCCAGTAAACCGAGCCATTGGCACCCATCCAGTTTCCATATCCTGGATTGTACTCCACATAGAAAATCCCTGCCAAACCATATGTGTCATCAGTCCAAGCAATATGAGGCCTTCCATCAGAGCCAATGTCAAGCGAGGCTTGATCAGAATATCCAGAGTTCCTGCTCACATTGGCATTTCCAACTAGTGGATTGAAGGTGGTGCCACCTGCCGTCACCCAATTGCCAACAATAGTACTCCAACTGACATAATAAATGTCTCCGTATTCCACACATGTATTGTCAGTCCAGGCAATATGTGGAAGATTTTGATACAATTCAAAGGATGGATCGAAAGAGTGGCATGTATTTCTGCTAACGTTAATGTCCAATGGCTGGATTCCTGCTGGATTGTAAATAGATCCTGCTGCACCCACCCAGTTCATGATCGATTGGTCCCACTTCACATACATGATTTCTTCATTCAGGTAAGATGCATCCGACCACACGATGTTAGGTATCCCAAAGCTATCAAGTCTAAGCTGTGGGGAAACCGAATAGTTCGAATTCCTGGAAACATTTATATCCAGAGGTTGTCCACCACCAGGGTTGTAAACAGAATTCCCAGCACCCACCCAGTCTTTTATTGTATCATTCCAGTGCACATAAAAAATATCTTTGTACTGGGAGGAATAGGAGTTCTCTTCCCATGCGATATACGGCATATCATTCGAGTCAAGAACAAGAGAGGGTTTTTTGGAATCAAGAGGGTTGCGGCTAATATTTATGTCTAATGGCTGGACGGCATTGCCAGGTATGTAAATAGACCCATTGGCTCCCACCCATTGCAATTTTATATGATCCCACTTTACATAATAAATATCAAAATTGCCATTGACTTTGCATGCCCAACAGAGATGCGGCACACCTTTAGAGTCTATGGCAATCGAAGGGTCTTCGGAACTCCAAATATCTTCACTAATATTGATTTCTTTTGGCTGCGTCGATTTCTTTGGATCAAAGAACATGTTCTCGGTTCCAACCCATTTCAAACCAGCATTCCATCTCAATTTAGTGCCACCAGGCGCAAGATGCGGAGGATCGCCCCAAATCCAATTGGAACTTCCATTTGGGGAATAGGCAAGACCACTTTGGGTGGCAGAATCACCAACATAAAAAGTGTCCTGCGGGATCGTATCATATATGAAACCACCGACTGGGACATCGTCTGGATTATCCATTTTCCAGTTGATCTGATAGGTTATTGTAGAGCCTGAATTGACCTTTTTGCCACAATCATCAAACGATCCATCACCATTCACATCTACAGACTTTATAAGATTGACTGTATACGGACGCGGGGTCCCCCCGCTACTACCGCCACCGCCATCACCGCCATCATCGCCTCCACCATCATCAGGATTTTTCTCACTTACAACATACACTGTATTTGTATAGATCGGTATACCCTCATCTTGGCTGTGGGTGAAGCTTCCTTTGTTCTCAATCTGTATCGTATCTTCACCATCAAGCAGTTTAACTGAGAAAAATACGTCAATTGAAGTGGTACCATCCGCAATAAACCACCTGAGAACCGTACCGGCTGGTGTTCCATCTGCAGGTTCACCAGGAACCCAGTTAGCACCACCATCTAATGAGTAGGACATGCTTGTAACTGGGACTGCCCCCTGAACATATTCAGTACCATTGGGCACAACATCAAAAACATAAGCATCTACAAGATTTTCCCCATTTGGATTTTCAAAGATCCAAGACAATCTGAAGTGTATAGTCGTCCCAAAGTAAACAGCTTCGCCTGTATCATCATAAATGCCGTCACCATCAGTATCTACACCTTTTGTAAAAGTGAAGGTGCCAGTAAAAGCATCATGCCAGTGCACATACATTGTCTCAAACTTGTTTTGGGTTGAGCAAGATTCATCTTCATCTTCCTCGTTGCCACAATCAAATCTTGGAGGTGCCACAACAGAATTTGGTGAATCACTCAAGCTATTTTGTGAGGCAACCTCTTTATTGCCAATGTTCTTTTTCAGACATTCATTATCAAGTGGATACGATCTGTCCTCCCACACAATGTGCGGTGCATCCGATGAATCAAGCGCAAGGCACGGGAAAAGTGAACTACCCTTATTCTTGCTCACATTTGAATTTGTGTTTGTGTACTAGTCCCCATCTGGATAGTACCAGCCCGAGAGAGATGGTTTCCAGTAGGTATAAATGATTTCGGAAACACCATCATTGGTATTTACATACCAGACCAGGTGTGGGTCATTTTTGGAATCAAGCACCAATTTTGGGTGTTTTGATCCGACTGAGCTGTCCGAAACCAATGCATTCGCACAATTGATAGGATTGTAAGTGCTCCCGTTTGCGCCCACCCAGCTATTTCCATTCCAACGCGCATAAAGAATTTCACCAATACCAACCGTGCAGGTCGCCTCCTGCCATGCGATATTTGGTCTGCCATTTGAATCCAAGTCAAGTGACGGAGCCCTGGAATCACCAATATTGTTGCTCATATTGGCATTTGCACCCGTTGAAGCATCATAGGCAGAACCGTTTGCACCTACCCAGGAGGCCCCATTCCATCTTGCATACATTATCTCATAGTTGGTTTTTGAATTTGTTTGATATGACTGATCGGCCCATGCAAGGTGAAGTGTATTTGTTGATTTGTCTATCTTTAGTGATGGCTCCACCGAAAGACCGCTGTTGTTTGACACGATCCCATGGCAGAAGGGACCATTTGCCTTATACTCGCTTCCATCAACGCAGGCCCATCTATGATTTGTCTCGTCCCATTTTACACAAAGAATCTCGGCATTGCCATATTCAGTGTCTGTCCATGCAATAAAGGGGATATTATTTGAATCGAGATCGAAAGTTGGCTGACAGGATGTCCCGGTATTCAAACAAACATCAGCGTTGCTTCCATTATACTTGGTGTGATCTGCCCTTGCCCAGCCTGGACCAGACGGAAGACCCGGTTCCCAATATACATAGAATATATCAGCATCATTACCTGTTTCATCGACCCACACAATGTGCGGACGGTCATTTGTGTCCAGAACGATCTTTGGCATTACAGAATCTTTTATATTGTAGCTGACGTTTATATCTGCCGGCTGATCTTCAGGCTCCACTGATGGGTCATAAACAGACCCGCTGGCACCAACCCAGTTCTTTTTGACGGGGTCCCATTTAACATACATGATTTCATAAGTGCCAAATTTGGTTTCATGGTTATCCTGCCAAACAACGTGTGGTATACCATGAGAATCTACCGCAATACATGGGCGTTTTGAATTACCAATATTCCTGCTGATATTTATATCATAAGGCTGGGTATTATTCGTAGGAATGTACTTGGAATTATTCGCACCTGCCCAACCCAAAAAAGCAGATGAAATAGGTACAAAAACCGTAGTCGAAACAGTGGCCACGATAAAAGACATCATCGCCACAATAAGCTTTTTCATAACTCCTCCATATATAAATTAAAATCTTTAACCATATCATTGAATATAGTAATTTTTGTCAACTATTTTTTTATATTTTTTCAATGTTTAATCATATAAATAATACGTATTAAATCAGATTTATGTGAAGGTTATTATATATAATATTCATTATCTATATGAATAATATAGACCCAATGAATGTTTTAATATTTTAGATATATTTATTTAGAATAATTTAATGTATTATTTTTTCGGTATTTACCAGAAATTGATAAAAAATGATTTTTTCTTTTCCAGAAGCATTTTATCCAGTTTTTTCAGTTACCTTCGACCTGTATATTTGTTATTTTCGACAAATTGACTTAACAATCATTGGTTTTCAAAAAAACGCCCAAGGGGTAAATTGGAGTTATGTGGGAGAAAACGAAAATATCATTGATGGTTTTTCTGTCTTTCATGCTTGCTTCTAATTACTGGTTGCCGCCAGAATCCGCAACCTCAAAACAGCCTCCCCAGCTGCCAAAACTGGCCCATCCACTCAAACCTGCTTCCGCAATAAAGAGCGTTGGGGTGCAAAAAGTTTTGGTGCTTCTGATGGAGTTTCCTGACCAAAAAGGTGTCATGACCTATAAGAGCGCCGAGGAGAAATTCGTTTCTGACAAGGTAAAAAGCCTTAAAAACTACTTTGACACTGCCTCAGGCGGAAAACTCAAAATTGATTTTGGCTCATTTTTCCTGCATGACTGGATAAAAATGCCAAAAACAATAGAAGAATACAATCAAATGGAAGTTCCGGACTATGTAATGGTTTTAAGCATGGGACCAGACGCATACAAAGCTGCACAGGAAAAAGGGCTCAAAATCGAGGAATATGATGAAGATGGGAATGGCTACCCGGACCTGACAATCTTCATCTGGGCCGGGAACAGCTATGGAGACGGGACGAAGAGCGTCCCAGGGGATTTCTATCGCGGCGACGTTCCATTTCCACTCATAAGCATTGGTGAGAACATACGTGAAGGAGGCTTCCCACTTGGAACAACACTACACGAATTCTTTCACGGGATGGGCGGACTTTACGATCTCTATGATTATTCACACATAGTTGATCCGGTTGGGGGCTGGGACCTCATGGGATCTGGTCTTGAGGAAAATTATTGGGGAATGTCATCTTTCAGTCGTTTTAATGCTGGCTGGGTCGATATAGAAACAATAACAGAACCCGGCACCTATGAGATTGATGATCTTAACGGGGATGGGGAACACAAAGCATACAAAATCCAGATACCCGGATCAATAGATGAATGGGTACTTGTAGAAAACAGGCAAAAACATGGGGCAGACGGATACTACAATGGTTGTCCAGGAAATGGCATTGTAATGTATCATGTAGACGATAGGAGGCCGTATGGAGGAAGATTCAACACCATCACCTCAGAATGGAGCACGCCTGGAATTGTCATTCTTGATCCTGGTGGTGCCCCTTTGCACAAAACCGCCAATTTTGGGGCTGATATCGGAAAAACAAAAATTAGCGGTACCACCATTCCGAACACCCTGCCATATGTTACAAATAGCTCCAGAGAAACTCTCTGCATAAGCGATATTTCAAATGTAGGATCCAAAATGACTTTCAAGGTCACATTTGAAAGTCCACAGATCCCACTTGTCAGAGTAAACGAACAATTGCCTTTTGACCAGGTTGAAAAAGGTACCACTAAAACACAGGAACTCAAATTTACAAATGCTGGTGCAGGAAAACTCCAGGCTTTCCTGAAAACCGACTGCAAATGGATAACTCTCGACAGAACAAGCTTTATTGGCAATGATGAAGCCATCATCGTGACTATTGATACGTCACAACTCCCCTATGGAATAAACAAAGGTCAAATATCATTCAATTGCTCATCAACGTTAGGAAAAGTTATCGTTTCGGTTGAGGTGGTGCCTATAATGGGTGACATCAATCTTGACCAAAAAGTTGACGAAAAAGATTTTGACGAATTGGTTGCTTGCTTTGGAAAAAGCGAAGGTCAAGAGGGGTACAAGAAGGAGGCTGACCTAAACAAAGATGGAATTATTGATTGGTTGGACTTAATGCTCCTTGCGAGAAATATTGGCAGAAAGTAATATTTACAATAGTTAAACCATTCTAATCAATTCTTAAAAAGTACTAGGGGGGTAAGCGTGATCATTTAGATAAAAACACGCTTCTTTCAGGTTTTGTCTTTTTGTTTACATGCCATCAACCCGTGGTATTCTAGTTTGTAAATGAAAAAATTATTGACTTTCGCGCTGATCCTGTCTTTGGTTTCACCGATATGGATTGTTGCCAAAGCTTCAGAGTGTGACACAACCTGTGACATCATGAAAATGCCACTTTCCAAGGTAAAAAACATCGCCATGTCGAATGGTGGGAAAATACCGCCATCAATGGTGCACTCGACCATAAGGCCAACGAAACATCTTGGTGACCAAAAGGTCCTTGTTCTCCCAATGGAATTCCCCGATTGCAGATGGACCATTGCCGCAGGCAGTATAAGGGAAAAATTCATCTCACAGACTCAAAGAAGCCTCCTCAATTTTTACGAGATATCCTCGTATGGCAAATACAGGCCAACCTACGGTGAAAAAGGCATTCCAGAGTGGATGATGATGCCAAAACCATACAATGATTATGAAGACATGGACTCCCTCTTCAATGATGCCTTTGCAACAGCAATAAAATATGGCATCGACCCACTCGAATACGATGAGGATGGGAACGGGTTCCCTGATCTGACAATAGTTATTTGGGCCGGCAATTCCTACACTGTAGGTGGAGACAAGCCTGGGGATTTCACAATGCCAATGGAAATAGGCAACATCATAAGCATTGGCGAAGATGTCAGAGTTGGTGGTTTTCCGTTGATTACACTCCTTCACGAATATTTCCATGCAATGGGCGAACTTTACGATCTGTATGATTATTCATACACATCTGACCCCGTTGGTGGCTGGGACCTCATGGCCGCAGGTGTATGGGACGGATATTGCGGGATCAACTCCTACCAGAGATGGAAAGCCAACTGGATAGAACCAGAAACAATCACCGAGCCAGGGACTTATGAAGTCGATGACCTGAATGGTGATGGCCCACACAAAATGTACAAAATCCCGCTTCCAGGCTCCGATGTCGAGTGGCTTCTTGTTGAAAATAGGCAAAGGCACGGAGGAGATGGCTATTTCCAGGGTTGTCCCGGAAATGGCATGATTGTTTACCATGTCGATGATCGCAGAGAGTACAAACATCTTTTCAACACAAGAACAAAAGAGTGGAAAACTGTTGGCATAGAGGTTCTTGATCCAGGTGGATCACCACTCCACAAAACAGCAATGTACGGGGACAACTATGGAAAAGTCGCCATCAGCGCCGACTCGATACCCAACACTCTGCCATATGAGAAAAACGACTCCAAAAAGACTTTGAGGATTGACAAGATCTCTTCAGTCGGTGAAAAGATGACCTTCAGGCTAAGCTATGACACCCCACAGGTTCCAATCATGCAAGTGCTGGACACCCTGTCTTTCGGAAGGGTAGTCAAAGGTGAAATGGCCAGCCAGGACCTCACATTCTACAACATCGGCCCAAAAAAACTCCAGGCAATGCTCAAGTCTGACTCCCAATGGATCAACATTGACAGAACAAGCTTTATTGGCAATGAAGAGCCGATAAATGTAACAATTAATACGGCTTCACTCAAGTACGGCTTCAACAGTGGATACATCAAATACGACGGCAACGCCGGCACCGGAAGGGTGAAGGTAGTTGTTGACGTGGCCCCGATCCCGGGAGATGTAAACCTCGACGGGGTCGTGGACGATGCAGATGTCGAACTGTTTGCGAAGTACTTCAACAGCTCGCTTGGCGACCCAAACTACTACAAGGATGCAGACTTCAACAACGACCAGAAGGTCGACCTCATGGATTTCCTCATGATGTCAAAAAACTACAAGTCAAAAATTTGATTGACTCACCAGTCATCGAAAAAAGGGCGGCCCAAAAGGTCGCCCTTTTTTGTTTCCACCGGCAATGATAGAATTGGCAGACAAAAGAGGTGAAACATGGCAAACATTGACTACGCGGTAAAATTTCTTGAAGAGATCTGCAAGACCCCAAGCCCGACAGGCTTTGCCATGGCGGCAATAGACAGGTGCGAGCGCGAGGCAAGATCGCTCGGGTTTGCAACAAGAAGAAACAACAAGGGTGGGCTGCTGGTTGATGTTCCCGGCAAGGACGCGTCCTTCAGGAGGCTCGTCTCCGGCCATGTTGACACCCTCGGCGCAATGGTGCGCTCCATAGATTCAAACGGCTGGCTGAAATTTACGCCAATCGGCGGCTACATGATGCAGACAGTGGAAGGCGAGTACTGCCAGATTTTCACAAGGAGCGGGAAAACCTACACCGGAACATGCCTGACAACCGACCCTTCGGTGCACGTCCACCCAAACGCCAGGGAACTCGAGAGAAAACCCGAGAACATGGTGATAAGGCTCGACGAGCGCGTCTGTTCCAAGGAAGACACCGAAAAACTGGGCATCTCGGCAGGAGATTTCATAGCCTGGGACCCAAGGACAATCGTCACAGAATCTGGCTTCATAAAAACCAGACATCTGGACGACAAGGCTGGAACGGCCTGTATTTTTTGTGCCCTTCAGGCAATCTCCGAGGAAAAAATAACGCCAGCACACCCCTTCACGGCAATCATAACCAACTACGAAGAAGTCGGCCATGGCGCAAGCTTTGTCCCAGAGGCCAACGAAATCCTGGCCGTGGACATGGGCGCAATCGGGCTCGACCTCTCAACCGACGAATACTGCGTCTCGATCTGCGCCAAGGACTCTTCCGGCCCCTACGACTACGCCCTGACAAACCAGCTGGTCGACCTTGCAAAAGCAAACAAAATCAAATACGCGGTGGACATCTACCCGTTCTACGGGAGCGATGCATCTGCGGCCCTCCACGGCGGCCATGACCTGAGGGCCGGCCTCATCGGGCCGGGTGTTCAGGCCAGCCATTCGATGGAGCGCACCCACAAGGACGCAATCGAGGCCACTTCGAAATTGCTGGTGGAGTATTTGAAGACCGAAAAAGTGTAAAAATGAGAATACTCATATTATTTGTATAATTAGAGTGTTCTACCTATCAGATGCGCCTTATTGTGTTATTTTAGCTACTTGACAAAATTATATTTTATGATATAATGTTTTCATAAATCCCCAAGGGAATATGGAATAAATTAATACAAAATATTAGGAGGACAACATTGAAAACAAACAAGGAATTCTTTGATAAATTGGTGAAAATTGTTGAAGATGGTGGAGTATCGGCATTTGCTTTTATGGAAACCTTGAAGAGAGCTAGAATCCCTGTCTATAAAGGGGTATGCGGCGGGTCAGGTATGCAACCTGTGCTGGAATTACTTTATAGCCTTGTTGGTTTAGAGCCAGATGATTCACGGGTATCAAGGCTTGCAACACAAATAAGGAATTTACCTGATTACAATAATCCGAACCTCATAACATACAATTTTGAGCAATCAAACGCTATTGCAGATAAAATTGAAAAATTAATTCAAGAACAAAAGGGGAAATAAAACGTTGAGCTTGAAATGCCCCCAAGTTTATCACTCAGGGGCATATTTTTTCTCAATTCTATCTAATCTCTAGAAAAAACTACAATTTTATATTCCCAACCTCTTCAAAGCCTCCTCAACACAAATCTTGTAGCTGATTTGGGTCTTGTGTTTTTTGAAACCCAGTCTGGAGTTAATCCCAAGCATCGGGGCATTCAGATCATTGTTGCCTGTTGTGATCATCTTGACCTGGGGATTGTTCTGCCTGATGTGGTCGAGCATCAGGGCCTTGAGCAGTTTGCCAATGCCGCTTCCGCGATGTCCTGCATCAACAGCTGTCACATACTGTATGAATCTGTAAGTGTTTTCATTGTCGATGCCACCCTCGGTAAAGCCGATGACCACCCCGTTTGCATCTTTGACCAGAAAACAGCGATACTGCCTGAATTTTTCAAGAAACTCCTTGGAATCCTGCCACTTCTTTTTCTCTGCCTCCCTCAGGTCTATTGTTTCCTGGTTGTTCATTTTCTTGAATTCAACCGCTGTGGCGAAAGACAGGTCGCTGACATCATCGATAAACTGGTCCGTTATTTTGGTGTGCAGTTCAATTTTCCAGTTGTTTTCAGATTTTTCTGCAATCTTAAGCCATCCGTCAACAATGTTCCAGTCAAACCCGTCAAGCTCGAGCCTCATGTCAGAAAAAACCGAGGAAGGCACACCAAATTTTTGAAGAAACCTGTTGCCCTCTTCCGAATAAGAGTGTGAGCTAATCGTGTGGACACAACTGTCTTTGATGTCCAGAAAAGCTTTTTTGGCCAAACTTGTACCAATGCCTCTGTTCCTATATTTGGGCTCCACATAACCAAATATATAACCAAGACCTTTGTTCAGTTCATATTCTGGATCATCCGGTTTTCTTAAATATATTTCCGCATCGCCAACAATTTTCTCGCCTTCAAAGGCATAATTTCTTATGGATACTTCATACTTGTCATCAAGCCACTGCATCGCCATCTCGTCCGATATCGGTTTCATTTCAGGCTCCGCCTCGTGGAGCATCATGGTTGCATGCGCTTTGTACTGCAAAAACAATGTTGTCCTTAACTCTTCGTTTTCAACTTTTCTGATTTGAATGTTCATTTTGTCTCCCATGTTGTTTTCATCAATTTTCGAGTAGACCAGGGCCCCTGCTTTGTGAGGGACCCTGGATGTTTTCCTCAAATCTTCCCGGTCTCCCACTCCAGCCAGAGCGAATCGGCAATTTCCCTTGCCTCTTCCTCCCTCTTGAAGTGGCGCCCCAGGATTGCCATGTCCCTTTTGAAGAACAACTCGGCATTGGGGTTTGACCTTGGGTCAACGGCTTGCGCCATGTCTATGATGATCGCCTTCCCGCCCCACCATAGCACGTTGAATGCGGAAAGATCGCCGTGGACAACATTGAGCCCGAGCATGTTCCTGATGTTTGTCAGCATCCGCCTGAATGCCCTGTCCATGTCCTTGTCTGGAATTTTCACTTTCCTCAAAAGCGGTGCTGGCCCGTTCTCATCACCGATGTATTCCATGAGTATTGTGTTGCCCTTAATCGCAATTGGCTTCGGGACATCAACGCCATTGTTCCAGAGGAGCCTCTGGACGCTGAATTCGTCCTCAATCCACCGCTCGAACATGAACTGGTGGCCCATCGTGGACCTCCTGTTTATGGCCCTTTGCACGCTTTTCTGGGAAACCCACCTGCCCTCCCTGTAGAGGGCATCATTGCTCAGGCTCCGGAAGATCCTTGGCCTGTAAACCTTGGCCGCAAGGAGCGGGAACCCTGACTTTTTTGTCCCCAGGCAACTGTAGACTGTCGCCTCCTTGCCCGATGAGACTTCCATAATCACGTCTTCGATCAGCCCCTGCTGTTTGAAAGCAGTCAGTGAAGGCAGTATCCACTCGCGCAGGTGGCTCTCTCTCAGGAAATCTGGGTCAAATTCACCAGTCCTGATGGCCTTTCTTTCGAGCCAGAGCCGGACTGAAGCGTCCGACTCGTGGCTTGTCTTCATTTTGGAGATTTTTTCTTCCAAAACTCCTCCTTGGAATTTTTTGCTTTTGGCACCGTTATTTTTGGTGTCATCTTTGGTTTTATCTGCGTCAACTTCATAACTTTGAATCCTTTGCCATTTTTCATAAATTAATGCCTCCCTTCTTCATTTGTTTGATCGGCTTTTCCAGCCGCTGACACTTTCCCGCCCTCGTATCGTTCGAGCTTTATCTTGTATGCGCGGACGACGGCCGGTGTGAGTGCTTGTGCGAGCTTGTCAAATAGCGTGGTCATTGTGTTCCTCCTTTGCGGGAAATTAAAAAGGCCCCTTTGCCTTTTTGTGCGCTGGGGCCCTGGAATTAAAAAGGCCCGTTCCCTGTTTTGAACGGGCCTTCTAGTTTATTTTATGGTTTGGTATTGCTTAGACTGAGGCTCCGCCCAAAAGATGCGCATTGTTGTTATTGTTTCTCACTCTCATCATCGCACCTCCTTTGGCAGAATTTGTTTTGAGGTGATTCTAGGCGTATTCCCCAGGTTGTCAAGACGGGTGCTCTGGCGAGTGTTGAAAAATACCGGTTTGTCCAATACAATTGCCGCATGTCAGAACCGCTTGCTTACAGGATGAGGCCACAAACGATAGAAGAATTTGTTGGCCAGAAGCATCTGCTCGGAAAAGACGGCCTGCTCTCAAAATCCCTGTCGGGCAAGCCAACTTCGCTTTTGCTGTGGGGGCCACCCGGAACAGGTAAAACCACACTTGCGCACCTGATCGGGAAAGCGACATCAAGGCAAACGATTGTCATCAATGCTGTAACAACAGGCATTCCAGACCTGAAAAAACTGCTTGCGCAGGCCGACCACCCTGTCCTTTTTGTGGACGAGATCCACAGATGGTCAAAGTCCCAGCAGGACTTTCTGCTCCCCTTTGTCGAGTCTGGCGAAGTCCTGCTCGTCGGCTCCACAACAGAAAACCCTTACTACGAGGTAATTGGCCCGCTCCTCTCAAGGCTCAGGGTGCTGAGGCTGGAGCCACTCTCCGACGAGGACATAAAGGAAATCCTCAAAAAAGCAATCATCGATCCAAAGGGCCTCGGTGAGTTTACCATAGAAATGCCAGAAGAGGTGATGGACTTTGTCGCCCAGGTGTCGGCAGGAGATGCGAGGTCGGCGCTCAACCTTCTGGAAGACCTTTTCAATCTCTCGGTTCCTGTGGATGGCAAATATACCCTTCAGATACCATCAGAAGATGTTTTGCGAAGATTGCCGTATGACAAGACAGGTGATGAGCACTATCAGGTCATATCAGCCTTTATAAAGTGTATCAGGGGCTCAGACCCAGATGCGGCCGTCTACTGGCTTTCAAGGATGCTGAAGTCCGGGGAAGATCCGACCTTCATTGCAAGGAGACTCGTCATTCTGGCCGCAGAGGACATCGGGCTTGCAGATCCATGGGCATTGCTGATTGCCCAATCAGGATTTTCGGCCGTCGAACAGATAGGCATCCCGGAATGCGGGTTGATCCTGTCCGAGGTGGCTGTGTACCTGGCGCAGGCCCCAAAAAGCAACAGCACGGCCAGGGCGCTCTGGGCCGCACAGGAAACGGTCGAGAAAACAACTCCGCCGGTGCCAATCCATCTCAGGAACGCTAATTTCAGGGGACTGAAAAACCTTGGCTGGGGCAGAGACTACAAATATCCACACGACCACAAAAGTGGGTTTGTGAAACAAGAATATCTACCAAAAGAGCTGCTGGATTCGAAATTTTTTGAGCCAACAGACATCGGCTTTGAAAAACGCATCAAGGAGCGGATGGAATCCAGGGGGCAGGTTGAAAAAGATGACAAAAACGAATGAAAATAAACTGATGGCTATCTATGCTGTCTTTTTTACATTCCAGGTGCTCCACATTTTTGAGGAAATCTGGGGCAGAACTTATGAAATACCTATCTTGCCATTCCACAGGCTTGAAAATTACCTGATTGCAGCATCAATGGTTGTGCTGGCTTCAGGTCTGGCCATGGTGCTCATGGCGCTTGGAAGACCGCTCGGGAAGAAGCTTGCATTCATAATCGCCATAGCTTCTGGAATATTAAATTTCTTCGTGCATTC
>ENA-UOWE01001471-UOWE01001471.1-activated-sludge-metagenome-genome-assembly--contig:-NODE-1471-length-28897-cov-8.269329_pt1 | contig 28897 bp, 23 predicted proteins | sample MGYA00249841_ERZ761562 | MGnify/ENA primary metagenome ERZ761562 (study PRJEB28883, sample SAMN05720200) | activated sludge metagenome | isolation source: Anaerobic digester | place: Japan...
CATGTCGGCCTGTCACGCCGACGACTCGGATTCGAATTCCGACCTGGGCGTTTTCTTGTTATTTATGGTTATTTTCAACAAGAGCGAAATAGATATAGTCATATACGGAAAATAAGGATGAAAGTCTGGTTTGGTGGTGCCTGGATGAAGTTATTGCAATGGACCATAGCGTTACTGCTGATTTTTATCACTTTTTCCCCGGGAGTAATTGCCGACATCCGGCCCCCGAATACTGCCGAGACACAGTTGATATCAACCCTCACTTCAGTGAAATGTGTGGGGGCTCTTACAGAAAGTGATTCGCTGGTCTGGAGGCAGAGTAACGAGGCGCTTGACACGAATGTATTTTATGATATTAATATGCCTATTCTTCATGTCGGTGGAGACTGGGATTGGGATCCGGTAAATGAGGTTTTTGTATATGTGGGGCCAGGAAATGGTCACTATATCCTTCCCCACCCAGGATACCCGCCTCTTGCGGAAGTTCCTATGAATGAACCCGAACCCCCTCTTGCCCTTAACGAAGTCCAGATGACCAGCTCTACCCGCGAGATCACCATGGCAAACCAGGGGGAGACAGTTTACATTAAGCGCTCATCTTTTGACACCGATTGGAAGACCGCCAACATGTACAACGTGGAGCAGGAGAAGATGGTAGGGTTTTCCGGCACGCAGACCGGGAGGATAACTTCTGAAGAATCGGCGCTGGTGGATACCGTGGGGATGACGATGACGACCCTGGAAGACAGTGTTTGGAAATGCCCATTGAGCTGCCATTGCAAGGAATGCACCCCCCCCTTCTGCAACGTCGTGGAGATGGGAAGCTCACTCGACATGAGAGAAGTGCAGTTTACTACCAGCATCAAATCCCGCTCCATTGCCGATATCGCCGTGGACCAGGAACCGAATATCCGGATCACCCTGCCTGTTGTCGATGGTCCACCGACCGAGCTCAATTATCAGATAGGAGTGAACGGGATAACGCCAATTTCCCCTGCCCTTGGGTCAGTTGAAGCTTATATCAGGGCACATGCGATGGAGGGAGCTGAAGAATGTCCCACACCCTGTGGAGGAGGACAGCGTCTTGATCTTGTGTACAGGGAGAAGACCACTGCCTCTGGCGCAGTCCAGGTCTTCCAGAAGAACATGTATTACAAATCTGGAATTAAAATTGATATCTGAAAATTAAAAAAACTCTTTTCAAGTCCTTTTATAAGGTTTCAGCAACGGGAAGTACACCGGGTAATCCGCTGGAGTGCACACTCCACGGCAAGCCGGGCACAGGGGTCTTCGTCATCGAGCATCCGTTCGAGGTATGGGAGTGCTTTCCTGCTTCCGGTATTTCCGAGCGCCCAGGCGGCCAGGAGACGGGTCCCGGGATTATCGTGGTACAGGTTCATGATCAGGGCATCCACGGCGGTTTCTCCCCTTTCTGCTAATGACCTTGCGGCCTTCCAGCGCATGTCGACGTTTGGGCTCTGCAGGTTCCGTATCATGTTTTTCAGATCACCGGCAGAATCTTCATTGAGATCTTCCACAGGGTGTGCCATATGTTAACAATGCGCAATGTAGCAAAGGATTATATAAAACTATCTTGTTCGTCTTTGTTTATACTCACCTTTACAAGTTACCCCTTGGGCAAATTTCATTAAGGAACAGATTGTTTTCATTTATCTGCGAAATGAAAGGAAGGAATGAACACGACCATGAGGAATCGCACCGTTTTCGTAATGATCCTTGCACTGCTGGTTCTGGGAAGTTGCATTCCCGGGATCGCCCTTGCACAGACCACCGCGACATTCACCGGACTTGGTGCCGGTGAGAGCATTTACACGCGGTATTACAGCAGGTACACCCCGGCACAAGTCTTCAATATGAACGTTGGGGGCATAACCTATCCGGGATTCTGCATAGACCTCTTTACTACGATAAGTGTTGGCAATATCCTTGTCGTGAATGGTCCACTTTCTGAAGATATCCGCGACCAGGTGGATTGGTGTGCGGTCAATTATATCCTTAATACCTATGCGGCGGCTCCTACACTCACCAACCTGGAAGCTGCATCCATACAGTCGGCGCTCTGGTATCTTACCACGGAACCATATGGCATTTACCAGGGAACAGGTGGGCGGTACCAGTTCATGAGCGATCCGACGATTACCACACCATATGATGCATACCGCCAGTCACTTACCCCCCGTGATGCGGTCAGGACAAGGGCGTTCCAGATCCTCAACTCTGTGCCCCGGGATAGCGAAGGAAAATGCACGTTCCGGTTCCCGGTCAATGTTACGCTTATTCCAGTAACCCAGGACACATCAGGTGGTGGTACAGTCCCACTTGTGGCAACGGTGTATGACCAGCATGGCGATCCCCTCGAGGATATCAGTGTGAATTTCTATCATGACTCATCAGGAACCCTGAACCCATCAAGTGGCACAACCAATGCGACAGGCCAAATACCTTTGGAATTTACAGCACCCGTGGGGAGTGGACATGCCCATATCATGGCAGATGTCAGGGGCAATTATGGGACTCTCCTGTATGACCCAGGCGGAAACAGGCAGTCGGTAACTACCATCTCGCTCCTGCCGGGTTCCATCAGTGCGAACGCATCGGTCTTCTATGAAACGATTCCATCCATCATGGTTGAGAAACTCATCTCCACCGACAACGTGAGTTTTACACACGCAGATACGACCCCGATTGATGTGCTGGAGGGATATCCGGTGTACTACAAGTTGGTGGTGACAAATGACGGAAATGTGAACCTTACCAACATTCAACTGGATGATACACTCTATGCTCCTACCTGTACTCCTCCTGACCCGTTACAACCTGGAGAGTCTTTCACCTGTTATTATGGGCCCGTGACTGCGGTATTGGGAACACAGTGCAATTATTTCACTGCGAATGCGACGCCACAGGGGGGAGGGAATATTGTCGAAGATACTGACAGAGCATGCTACGATCCAAGCCCCACCTACAATAAATCCGGCACAGTCTATTATGACAACAATGGGAACGGGCAGCAGGATCCCGGTGAACCCGGAATTCCGGATCTTACCATGTGGCTCTGTACCAATTGCGGGAATACTTACCCCTGCAGCACTGTAAACATCACCAAGACGAATGAAACCGGGTTCTACGAGTTTTCACTGCTTACTCCTGGACCCTACGTAGTGAGTGTTCCCGCCATTACGGATGGCGACACCACTGACTTCAACGAACAATTGTATGCAATGGCGAACCCGGTTCTTGTCCCGCCAGTGGTCTACAGTAATGACCCGGTTCCCCGTACTTGTATCTTCTTTGATGTCATTGAGGAAGACCATCCTGACAACAACTTCGGCTTCTTCCGATGGTTATACGTGACAGGCTACAAATACCTGGACGCCAACAGGAACGGGAAACGGGATTCCGGGGAGCAGGGACTCCAGGACTTTATGATCAGGGTGTACAACGAGACGCAACTCTATGGGTCGACTGTCTCTTCCCCAGTGGGGTACTACCAGCTCCTGATTAAGAACCCTGGCAATTACACGGTGAACGAGCTCCAGATATCCGGATGGCAGCAGACAGAGCCTGCATCAGGGAAATTTCAATTTACTGCGGTAGCAGCAACCAACCAGACCCAGAACTTCGGGAATTACCAGATCCTAAATCCCTGCAACTGTCCGACCCAGGCATCTTTCACTCATAAAGCCCTCACCACCCCTAAGCATACCATCCAGTTTACTGACACGTCAACAGGCTATCCTGTATCATGGGTATGGAAGTTTGGCGATGGAAAGACCTCGATATCCCGGAATCCCAAACATACCTATTCCAGGAAAGGGACTTTCACGGTGACGCTGGCAGTCATGAGTTATGACTGTGCCGGCAAAAGTCGGTGGAGTTATTATACCAAGAAAGTCTCGGTCCCATAACCCCATTTTTTTATTGAACTATTTCATGACATTTCAGGTTTTTTGGATATCTTGCCATTATCCCGCTCGTACTACAAATAAACCGCGATGAACAATCTGGAACAATCATCGCTTGTATGCAATTAATAAAATTCGGATGATCATTTCACGAATATTTATAGATTGTTCCTCAGCCCCAGGAATTACGTCGGGATTCATCTTTGTCGTCCGAGAATAACTATACCGGTGTTCAATTGCATACATTGAGGCAAAAAGGATTATGTGATTCATCAATATCGCAAAAAGTTCACTCGTGTTACAGCAGTTTTCGACATATAATAGGTCACAGGTGAATCAGACCTGGGAACGGCGATGGGGATATCGATCATCAGCTCATTTCCATCCATCCCCGTGATTTTCATGCAATCTAAAAAGATCACGGAGAATATCCGTCATTTACTCTCTATTTCCCCTAAAAAGCTCATTTCGTCACCAGTTTTCCTATAAAACACTGTACTGTCCAGAAACTATAAATAGTTCCAACAGATAACAATGTGTTGATTACGCAGGCTTATGCGAATCAAGGTGGCACAATGAAACGAAATACCTGCATATGCATAGCTGTCATTCTTATAATGATAGCAGTTTTTGGGACCTTTGCAACTGCCGCAAGGACACTCCCTCCCACCAACGAGACAACATCGATCACGACCCGGACATCTGCCGCGGTAATCGGTAACCTCTATTCTCATTCCGATATCGTGTATGTCCAGGGAAACAATGACTTGAGTGACAACCCGCCGCTGAATGCAACCAGTGGAGAAGGGCAGTCAACCATAAGTTACCAGCAGGACATCATGGCAATTTCGGGCGAGGCGACGTATGACAAATACACAAACCTTGACACCGGGCCAAAGACTGCCAACAGCGACAACTTCGAGTCGACGCAAATATTGACGTATGATACCAACGGCGACGGCGATAGTACTGGAAAGATGATCGCCGATGAGAGCATCCTTGTAGAGACCATTGCATATGGCGCCACTGTAGGAGAAACCTGCTGTGACTCGGTCTGGGGAGCACCCGATGGAGCAGTGTTGCCATCGACAAATGGCGTGATTGTGGCAGGATCCGAAATGGTTGTGTCCGAGGCTGCAGTGACTTCTGCAACTGGTGCCACGATCACCGCGGATTCAACCAGCACTCCGGTATCAATGGACTACTACGTCGAGATTGAAGGCGTGAACCAGACCGAGGGAGACCTGACTACTGGAGCAGTCGGTACTGCCACGGTGTATGTCAATGCAAATCTCCAGGAGGGGATCGGCAACAGCACCGCGGTTGGAAGCGAGATCACATACAGTGACGTGACCACCGCGAGCGGCCTCTTCAACCTGGCAAAGGAAGTGAGCTACACTTCCGGGTAAATATTTTTTTAACCTAATTCACAAGAATCGGGCGTCTCTCGTTCATTCAAGAGAGGACGCGGAACAGTATCCTTTTCAATTTTATCCAGGGTAGATTGAAAATTCCGTGAATATTGGGAATTGAATGCAAACTGCTGAAACAAGGATTCAGATGCTCATCCCGGTGCACACCACTTTTTTGCAAAGGATGTGTTCATGTTAGATTGCGCATACTCATTCCTTTTTTAAAAAGCCCGGATCTTATTTGAGGCCTTATCCCTCCGCATGGTTCGCTTAATGCGATATTCTTTTATTGTCACGGCATATCTATACTGGTAAGGAACACAAGGATGAGCCGTTGCGATGTATCGCATCATTAATCAAGGGTTCAACGAAAATAAGGTCAGGAGAGATCGAGTGGTATGAAGGTTACGTATCTTTATGCAATTGCATTCATGGTTGTCTTAGTCGTGCTATTGGTCCCGGCGTCTGCGGCGTTCGAGGCCAGGAATCTGAATGCTCCCTTTTCGACATCGGGGATGACTATCTCGAAGGGGAATGTACTGGAAAAATTCAGTGCCATACAGGAGACACCGGTGTTCACCCAGCAGTTGAATGAGCTGTCCAGGTATCGTTCAACTACCGGGACATCCCAGACAAGCGTCAGTGTCACTGATTCCATCTCTCCCTATGGCTATTGCAGCAGTTGTAGTGGCGTCAACGTGTACAGTGTCATTACGCATTATTCAACCGGGCCAACCTACTATCCGAGTCCAATCGAGACAACTGAGAGGGGTTATGGATCGATGGTGGTTTCCGGGCCGAGTTCGGGAGGTCCCTATTATCTATGGGTAAAGCCCCTGTTCTTTGCCACCGATGTGGAGGATTATTACGACATGCAATGGCACTATTGCGGCATTCTCCCAGTCAATTTCGATAAGAACATCCTGTCCGGTTCATATTGTTTGAAAGTGACGAAAGGGAGAACATCATCCTCGGATGCAGTCTGGTGCGCGACAGCGGTCGTTGCCCCGAACCAGACCACTGTAGTGAATTTACCCGCGTATCTCTCTGGCTGTCCCTTCGGTTGCAGCAACTGCTGCTGATTCTCTGATAATCTCCCTTTTTCCTCTGACAGAAATCTCACGGATAAGCCGGAGCGCATGCATTTAATGGTTCAATGCGAAGACCGCACACGGAGTATATTCCCACTGCACAAGAAAGAACCTCTTTGCTTTTTTGCAGTGAATTTTCAATTCGATGCGCCACTATGAACGGATAAACCTTGACTTTCTGCACAGGACGAAATATTCCATCAACGCCTGAAGAGCCTCTTTGCCTTCTGGTATGGAAATAATTGACGAATCATGTCCGTTTTTGGGTGAGCTGTCTGGCCCTCCACCCCATGTGCAATGCCATGCCGCCGCTTCAGGGATTGCTGGGGGGTTCTACCAATCACTCCTTAAGGTGACATTTCGGCCCCAATAGTGCATTCGTGGATACAGGTATCAATTCGTAACTATTGATTCGGATCGTAAAACCACATCGACTTTATTCCCAGAATAAGAGTGTGGACAATACCTTCGATTTAGTTTCCCATACAACTCAGTGAAGCCTTTAAATCAATTGCACACTTGATGAGGAATCGTCAGGCACAGATATCGATCCCAAAGCAGCAGGAGAGTCCCTATTGGGCATGGAATTGGAGGGAGATTGGTGCATCTGACCCTGTTTTGGGTGTGAAATAATTGAATATACGTTTGTGTTTCTGAAGGGGTTATAGCCTGAACAGGAAGGGCCCCGGGAGATGGTGAAGATTCTTGTATTTCATAATGTAAACCCTATAATGCTATATGATATTGATCGAAACAACGCAGGTGATGGAGGTATCATTAAGGGATGTAAGTTCGAGACCATGATACCACATGAATCAGAGGATAAGAGAGGTATGGGTAAACAGACAGGATTATCTGAACCTCAAAGCAGAGAAGGAAGACCCTGCCCGGTCTTCGGGGTGGAAAGCGGCGGGCCAATAATCGGCCTTGGTCTTCTCATCATTCTCTTTGGAGTATTCCCGCTGATCTCCGGTTCATACAGGACACTTCCCCTTCCGATCAGCCTTCTGTTCATAGGATTTGGGATTTATCTAATCGTGCTGGGAATAAGGAAGTAAATTTCAAAAATCATTTTGTGCTGTATCTCCCATCATGGTCGGGATATGGATGGATGATCAAGGGATGCCGGAATCAAAACGCGAAGTCCCAGTGGAGATGCTCGAAAGAGAGGCCAGTTCCTCCCCCGATCCCCATGTGCGGGGGTATTCCCTCTACCTTCTGGGGGCAGAACAGGACGCCTCGAAAAAAAGTCTCTTCCTCACTTCGTTGAGGGATCCAGACAAGAGAGTGCGGGGCCAGGCCGCTCGCGCCCTTGCAGGCCTTGGAGAGGACGCAGTTCCGGACCTCGTCTCATTGTTACAGAACCGTGACTGGCGGATCAGGTACAGGGCTGCCGAGGCTCTCGGGATGAGCGGTTCTACGAACGCAGGAGCAGCCCTTATACAGGCACTCACCGATGAGAAGGACCATGTCAGGTACATGGCAGCAAAATCGCTTGGACTCCTGGGAGTGAGAAGTGCAGTCACACCCCTCATTGACAGGCTCTCGGATGAGAACGAATACGTACGCCGCATGGCTGAAGAATCGCTTGGGATGATCGGCGGTGAAGAGGATGAGGTGGGATCAGGCGAGTACTCGCGGAAGCGCCACCAGTACCCGTGAGAGACATCCTGAAGGAAACACTCGATAAAAAAAGGAACGAATAGGAATTACCTGATCTTTGTCCCTGGAGGAACATCGGTCCGCGGCATGAGAAGCGATGCCCGGTCTCCGGCGGCAAGGAGCATCCCGCGGCTCTCGACCCCGAATATCTTTGCGGGGGCAAGGTTTGCCACCACGACGACTGGCAGCCCGATGAGATCTGCCGGGTAGTAGAATTGTGCGATCCCGGCCACTATCTGCCTTTTTTCATCACCGATATCCACCTGGAGCCTAAGGAGTTTAGAGGATTTTGGGATCGGTTCCGCAGAGAGGATTTTTCCGGTCCGGATGTCCAGGCGGGAGAACTCCTCAATGGAGACGGGCACTTCCTCCTTTGATCGCTTTTTCGCCTCTCCGACCCTCTTCTGCAGGAGGGAGTCCATCTCGGTGATAAATGCGTCTTCGAGTTTCGGAAAGAGCGGCCTTGGCGCAGGGAGTGCAGAGGGAGGGAGATCGGAAAAAGCCTCGTCCAGGATGCATGTCTCCAGTTGACTTGAATTCCCGAGCATGGCCCATATCTCGCGTGTCTTTTCGGGCAGCACAGGCTCAAAGAGAAGGCAGAGCGCCCGTGCCAGGACGAGGCAGTCCTTGATTACCTGTGCTGCTGCCTGCCGATCCGTCTTGATACGCTTCCATGGTGCATTGCTCTGGATGTAATTGTTCCCGAATGCCGCGAGCGCCATCATCTCGTCCACCGCGACCTTGAAATCATACTCATGCATCGCGGTGTCGACCCGGGCAAAAGACTGCCTTATCTGCCCGAAAATCTCCTCCCTCGCGGGGACATCGGGAATCCCGCCGAACTCCTTGTGTGCAAAATAGAGGCTCCGGTAGATGAAGTTCCCGAGGGTGTTCACGAGCTCGTTGTTCACCCGCTCGCCAAAGACCTTCCAGGAAAAGTTGAGGTCTTTCGTGTGGTTCGTATATGAGAGGAGGTAATACCGCAGGTAGTCGGCGGAAAGCCCCCTGTCAAGGTAATCGTCGTTCGTCCACACGACGTAGCCGCGGGACTTTGAGAACTTGTGGTCATCCACCTTGACCATCCCACTGGCAACGACCGAGTACGGCGTCCCGTACCCCGCACCCTTGAGAAGTGCAGGCCAGAAGATGCAATGGTGGTAGATGATATCCCCCCCGATGAAGTGTGTCACGCGGTTATCGCCGCACCAGAGGGCTTTCCAATCGTTTCCAGTCTTTTTTGCCCATTCTTCCGTGAAAGAGATGTACCCGATGGGTGCATCCACCCATACGTAGACGACGAGATCGTCCCGGCCGGGAAACTTCACCCCCCAGTCGAGCGTTCTGGTGATGCACCAGTCATGCAGGTCTTCCTTCACCCATCCGAGGGCATAGTTTTTGGCATTCAGGGTTCCCGAAAGACCGTCAAGGTACTGGAGAAGGAACTCTTTGAACTCGCTCAACCTGAAGAAGAAGTGCTCCTGGTCGCGAAGCTCGGCCTTTGTCTTGCACACCATGCAGACCGGGTCGCGGATCTCGCCTGGTTCGAGGTGGCGGCCGCATCCCTGGTCGCACTCATCCCCCCTGGCCTGTACTCCGCAATGGGGGCAGGTCCCTTCCACGTAGCGGTCAGGGAGGAAACGGCGGCAGTTCGTGCAGTAGCTCTGCTTGATCACCTTGGAGTAGATGAAGCCGTTCCTCCGGAGTGCCTCGACGATCTGTCTCGTGCGTGAGTGGTTTGTGGGATCGTCGGTCATCCCGAAGTGGTCGAATTCAACCTTCATGCGGCGAAAGGTCTGGTCGAAGTGGGCATGGTAGCGCTCGGACATCTCCCTAGGGGAGATCTTTGCTTCCTCTGCGCTGACCACGATAGGTGTGCCGTGATTATCGGATCCGCAGACAAATACCACCTCCTCGCCTCTCCTCCGCAGGTACCTTACATAGCAGTCGGCGGGGACATAGGTCCGCAGGTGCCCGATGTGACAGGGGCCATTGGTATAGGGAAGGCCGCAGGTCACCAGTATGGGCTTCTCACTCATCACTATGCTTTTGATGATGATGCTATAAATAACTGAAGAGACATGGCAAAGAAGCTCATCCTCCCGACCATATCCCTGGGTTCGGAGCTGCCTATCCCTGACACAGGCGAACTTGCCGAGTGGGTTCGTGGCCAGCGGGGAAGGCAGGCTGACCTCACCTCATTTCTCCTCGAAAAAGGGCTCCTTCCCCAGAAGGAGGCGGGAGTGGGCTTTCCCTGCGCTGGAGGAAAATTCTATCGCGAAAGAATGTTTGAATCAATTTCCGGAATTAAGGAGGGATATATCACTGGGGAACTTGGGTCAATACCGGGATTTGTCGAGGATGATGCCGCGAGGGTAAGGTCAATTTCAGGAGGCTGCAGGGTCGCCCTCCCCGCTCCCCACCTCCTGGAACTGACTGACCGGTATTATGGAGACGGGGATGAGTCCTCTGCTGCACTCTGCCAACAGTATCGTCGCCTCTTGCGGGCGATGAGGGATGCAGGGGTTACAGGCCACGTGCTCCACTGCTCCGCTGCACTTCCTGAAGAACTGGAAACCCTGGCAGGAAAAACAGTCTTCTTTTTCCTGGAAGAACTTAACGAAGAGACGATCACTACGCTTCTTGAATATCAACGGGCAATCGCAGTCAGGGTCGACCAGCTGCCACTTCTCCTTGCACAGAGAGAGGAATACGAAATTTCACAGGTTCTCATCATGGACCCTGATGCAGGGGATCTCACGGTCGTGCTCAGTTCGTTTGACCAGGATCAGATCCGGGTGGGAGGGTATTGCACTGAACACCACCTGGAATACTGGCGGGATCTCGTTGATTCCGCTACCGTATCACTCCAGTGATTCGGCAATCTCCACGAACCGGTCGATATACACGGATCTTCCAAAAAGCCGGAAGAGGACGCCTTCCCAGAACGAGAAGGGGAAGTTACCTCCCGCCGCATTCGGGTGGCCTCCGCCTCCGAAGTTCCGTGCAAGGATATGGCTCACAGGTGGGACCGACCTCAGGGAAAACCGTCCCGATGGGGAGATGAGCACCTCCATATCGGTTGAGAGGGTGCGGCGCATCTCGGCCGCAGTCTCGCTTGGATACCCGTAAAGGGGTGCAAACCCGATGCGATACCTAGCCCCTCGGATCTGCGCCTTCCGGATGCTCTTTTCCATGAGCCGCATCATATCCTCCCTTATCTCGCGGTACTCGGCCTTGATTCGTTCATCGGAAAATGTCCCCTGCACCAGGCAGTCTCTCACATACTCCCTGTTTTTCTTCCGTTGCAAAACCTGCCCGAGGATAGCAGACCGCGGATCCGCATGTACCCAGAGATCGTAGTCGCAGACCACTCTTGCCACCTCAATTGCAATGGGGTCATCTGGTGCAAGGTCGCGGGCGCAGATCCCCGTCGCACAGGTATCTACCTGGACATGGAGAATATCGCATCTCTTCTCCATACGGGCATACTCCTCGTCCCTCCACCGGTGGTGGTCCCGCCACTCAACTCTCCACCCCTGTTCCTTAAGGGTATCAACCATGCTTTCAGCCCCCTGGTAGTATCCGAGATCGGATATGCTCAGCGTGTCCCCTTCCCCGATGGTCCTGGAAATTCCGGTCAACACATGCGGAAAACGCCCTACTGAGCAGAAGATCGTCGTAACGGAATCAAAGACTCTCCGGTGGATTGCATCGCATCCAACTGCATCAAGGTCGTTATGAGTAATGTGCACAACACCACGCGGTCGGTTCTGCATCTGGGCCAGAAGTTCCTGGTCGCGGTCTTTCCTGGGTATCGCTGTCCAGGGAAATCTCACCGGATCCACCTCATAAGAGCGGGATAAAATTGGCCTTCCCTCGTATTCATGCCAGAAAACACATCTTTTATTAGTTTGTACTGACAATATTGTTTTCCTGCCTCAGTAGCTCAGTTCGGGAGAGCGCCAGACTGAAGATCTGGTTGTCCCCGGTTCAAATCCGGGCTGAGGCATCTTTTTTTATCAACGGTATTCTGGACTTCTCTCTTCTCCTCTGCCGTGTATCTATCCTTCGATCCATCGGGTGAGGCTTCCCATCCGCCTGAATGCTTCCCACAGCGGAAGTTGGACACCTGATCTCCGGGCATTCCGGTAGAAACGCCAGCGGTCCCGGAGTCGCGGACCGGTATCCCTGCCAGCTGAAAGGAGATAATCCAGTGTCTCGCGCTCTTTTCTCATCCAGGCGAACCGCGAGAGGATACGGGAAACGTACAGGTCTTCATTCAGCCATGAATCGGCAAGGATTTTTGCACATTCCATTGAGTAGATGATCCCCTCTCCTGTAAACGGGGAGACGGTCCCAATGGATTCTCCGACACCAATAATTCGCTGCAATTCCCCGTTCTCCCTCATTCTTGTTGCTACCATTGGCTGTGAATAAAAGGGGCAAGCCACTCGGATCTTACCCGGGCATGTGCAATGACGCGTAAGACCATGATCCCTGGAAAGATCATTGAGGAACTGGTCAAGGATCTCGGCATATCTGTCAAAAACGAGTCCCCCGGCACCGATGTGATACTGCCTCCGGCCGAGTGGAAAGACCCAGATATAGCCGAGGCCCGGGACGTGGCTGCCATACACTCCTGGCCCTGGCGTCCCTCCGGTGACCGGCTCTATGAAAACCCGGTGCTGGAGCGTGGGCAGGGTGAGATCAGAGGTACAGGGTGGCAGTATTGCCCGGGATATCCCTGTTGCATCCACCACCACGTCATATTCTTCCCCCCCATGATTCGTAAACTGACGCTGGATAATCTTCAGGCGTGAACGAAGGTCCCTGATAAGTCCGGGCTTGTCGAGCGTACAGAGTGGAGTCCTGGCAACCAGGCCGTCGAATTCCATTGACTTCATTGATTCCAGGAGATAGTCATCAAGATCAAGACCTGTGTCAGCAAGATACGCCCCGATTGTCGAGGGAGCACCCCACCCGCAGGAGCGGAACCCGCACACAGTGTCATGGTGTCCCTTTTCATAGACATCCGGACTGATCCCCTTCTTTTCCAGCAGACAGCCCAGGAAACTCCCGGCGATACCCGCCCCGACAATTGCAACTTTCACGGGATTCCTCAACCAATCAGCGTCACTGGCCATCGCATGATGGCATGTGCCAGAAAATGAGCTCTCCTTGCGGAAATATCAAGATGCTGGCCGCATTCCTGGGATCTGCATTACTCTCATGAGTGGTGGGGCAGGACTCACATGCCGGATAACACATCCCGGTGGGGTCATCGGATGAGCCTCATCAAAATGTTCTGGATGAACGAATTCCCCTATTACAGGATATGGGTACTGCCACTCCCTACAGGAGAAAGAGAAAGAAATCTCAAGACCGATTGATATGATTATCCCCCTTTTTTCAGAGATTTGGCGCATTTTCTCTCATGTCTCAGATAATGGATGGGATACAATTGAAGAACATTGGCAGAGACCCGATAAAAAAAAAATTCAGATTCTCCCTCGTCCAACACATACCGCCATCACGAACCCAAAAAGGGCCAATATGAGGGGAATGAGGTTTATGCCTGCGGTCGTGGGGGGTATGGTGGTGGGCTCAGGGGTCGGCAGGGTCGTTGGTGGGGGAGTGGGAGGCGGCGTGGGCTCAGGTGTCGGGGTGAATGCCTCGATGAGGAGAGACCTTGTTGCAACGGCATTGGGAACAGTCACACCGGTCACACGGACCAGGTACGTACCAGGTTCAAACGATGAAGTATCGAACGTAAATGACCAGGTGTTCAGGTCACCTGACCCCTCCTGCACCGTGACAGTCCCTGATGCACCGGAAAACGGACTGCTCTGATCTTTCGGCGCGGGACCGAATGCCTGTGACGTCACCTCTACCAGCAACCGGTTGCCAGGCGCAAGGTTGGTGGTGCCCGAAACGGTTATCCTCTCCCCGATGGTGGCATTCCCGGGTGAGGTTATCATCACCTGTGGATTCACGAGCATAAATGACATCGCGCTGTAGGTATCGTCAATGAACGGGCTCGCAAGTGCCCTGATCAGGGCATCGGCAGCCTGCGCACTCATCAATGCACCTGCTCCCCCTATCCTGAAGACGGCGCTCCCAGGGACAGGGCGCGTGGAGAGGACAAGCTGACGTGAGGGATCGGGATAAATATCGAGGGTATTGGTATATCCCGGGTGCTGGATGATGACATAGTATTGCCCGACGGAAAGATCCGCGGTCTGGCCTTCTCGCAGCGTATAGGCGAACGAGCTGTCTGGATTGACCGCCTCGGTCGAGTAGATGAACCTGTTCACGCCGAAGATCCAGATCCCGACCCCCGGAGAGGGGTTCCCGGTCGCAGTCCCCCGGATTACCACCGGGTCACCCCTCGCGACAATTGTCCGTGGGATGCTCGCAGCAACGAATGGCCTTGTAAGCGATATGGAAATGGTCGAATAACGACGTTCACCCAGGTCGTTCCTTGAATTCGGTCCGGATACCACGAAGATAGTATATGAACCGGCATCGATACCGAGGTTCCCGGTAAGCCACCGGTACTCCCACCTGTTGTTGGAGTCGACCGGCACCATCGTAAACGTCTCAGGCTGCCCGGTCCTCACGGCGCTGCGCGGGTTGGTAAGGCTGCCTCCGGAAGAGGGCAGGTTTGGGCCGGTCATGAAAAGATACACGGTATCCGAATCCGTGTTTGTCCCCGAGAGGACTACCTGCTCCCCAAGTGAGTAGAACCTGGGTTCGCCGGTCACAATACTTACAGACCCTCTGACGACCCGGGTGGTGGTTTCCGCAGACGATACCCGTCCGGCAACAGTGCGCTCTGCCTGGAATGAATACTTCCCGTCATCCGTGGCAGAGGACGTCTGTAACTGGACGGTCCGGGATCCGCTTGCAGAAAGTGTCACGAGCGCATAATAGCGTGTCCCTCCATCAGGCGAAGGAGGCACATCATCCCGTATCGTTGCCCCCTGTCTCGTAGAAATGCGATACGACCCGATTGAATACGGGCCGGTGGGTGGATCCATCCGCACCCCTTCCTGGTTGGGAGTGATGAGCGGGGGCTGGTTGCCGGGATTCCCGCTCATACCACCGGTATTCCTTACCCAGAGATAGTAATCTGCACCAGGCACTCCCGTGACGGTCACGGTGAACGGGTTTCCACGGACAATTTCGGTGCCACTCGTCGCCATTGCAACCCGGTCAGAAGCGAGGGTGACCTGGACTGGGAGCGGGCGGCCAAATCCCGAAACCCCCTGGAGGTTGTCCTGGAGGCGGTTCACGTTGTAATCAAGGCGTGCGGTATACGTCCCGGTAGGGTAGAGGCGGGCTCCTGTCACGCTGATGGCAGAGGTGTCCCACCCTCTATCGGAGCCTTGTGGGACCCAGTACCAGGGGAGGGTGTTGACATCAAGGCGTTCGAGAGGAATCATGGTGCCGTGTGCATCAACGAGAGCGGTAAGTGTTGCCCCCGTGGGGGATGTAAGGAGCAGTGATATGTAGCCGTCTGTTGTAGGATCATAGCCTGCCCGTTCAGTGATTGGGAACATGTTCGTCTCGATCCTGAAGTTCACAACGGTTCCAGGTGCGATGCCCGTCCCCGAGATATCCCCTCCGGTCTCCTGGTTCCAGACTCTCAAGTTCAGCGTAGGATACAGCACCTGGAACACCGGGTCACCGACAGTCTGGTTCCATGCGTACCAGGTCCCTGTTGCATGCCCAAACTGGCTTGGTGAGACAAAAAAATTCTGCCTGCTCCCGATAGTCCGTACTAATGCCGGTGAATCAGCCCGGATGTTCGATCCAGGCGAAAACCAGGCGATCTGGTTCACATCTGCGGGTAGTGCAGAGGAGATATCCAGTCCTTCTTCGCCAATAAAGACCTGGTCTCCGGGACTGATGACATTTGTCGCCCCTCCAACGGGAAGAATGATAAAGCCGAGTGCTATGGTGAGCAACACGACGCATGGGAGACCCAACAGTGTTCGTGTATGACCGCTCTCAATACTTTGTATGTGCTGATTCATGCTTCACTTCACTTATGAAAATTCCTTCGGCAACGGTCTAAAAGCGAGCCATGCCACTAATGGAGAGTAATGGTGAGCTATTATAAAATAGCATTGATAATAACAGAGGATATCGTTCGAGCCACGGCAGGATGAAAAAATTTGAACGCGAATTGGTCCCTGGCTGATACCGTTTTTCGTGCCTAGGTGTACGTCATTTTCCGTTGAAACCAGGAGCAGATGAAAAGAATGCCACTTTCCATCTTATAGGGATATAACAAGAAGCACCTGAATGATTACAATGGGCCTCATTTTGGAAAGCCTTCTCTCATGGAATTTGCCCCTGGCCTGAAAGACCGGGACCCCTCCAGGGAGCTCATACACGATTCATTCCTTCACCCACCATATCACCGCAGTAGGACGGACCGCGGTATATACAAGCCTTCCGGAAGAGTCCGGGTGCAGTACCCTGGAGAAGAACTCGGTGACCGGCGAGAGGTCTTTTAGTCCCGGGTGATGCAGCGTTACCCAGTGGCGGGCTGCTTCTTCTGCGGACTCGTAGGAGGCTTCCCATATGGCCTGGTAAATCCGCACATTCGCATAGATCCCTTCGTCATGGAGGATATTCAGCGGGAACTGGTAATCCGGGTATCCCTTCTTCAATGCGCCCTGCTCTCCAAAGACAGCCCTGTATAATGACATCTCTTCAGGGCCTCTCCACTCGCCCGCGTGCCAGAAGAGGTAGACGGAACGACTCGCCGCCTCGTCAAGTTTCATAAGAGCCGCTTTCAGATCGTAGAAACCAAGCGAAAACGCGGCGATGACCACATCGTGGGGCTCGATGTCCCGTCCGACAACAGTATCCTCCCAGCGCTTCTGAACGCATGAATAGTTGGTCCGTCCCTCTGCAACCATCCGTTCCTGCAATATCCTGAGCATGCCTCCCGAGGCATCGAGCGCCGTCACGTGCGCGACACGGGCAGCAATGGGGACAGCCAGCCTGCCGGTGCCGGCTCCCATGTCAAGGACTGTGTCTTTGGGCCGCAGATCGAGGAGCTCAAGGTCCCGCAACGTCGCACTCCGCTCGTCTCTCGTGTTCCGGTGGTACGAGGCGGCCTTCTTGTCCCATATTGATGCAGGATCCTGGTCTTTGGCGGTCTTTCCCGGGGAGCTGACATGAATGGCCTTCCACAGTTCGTTCCAGTCGATGATCCTCTGCATGCGAGTATATCTGAGTCCCAATTGTATATGATCTTGGGAATCAATGCCAATAGGATCTCTGGACCAAGTCGAACCGGTGCCATGGGATGAAAAACCCGGTTTTCTACATTTTCAGCAGTAATAAAGGGTAAAGGTGGGAAGAAACAGGGGGGGGATTGTGTTATATTTATAAAGGGCCCCAAGAAACGACTTATTATATCGCAGGCTTGTGCGCTCTCTCTGGCAACTGGTGCAGCATGTCATTCTCGCCCGAACAACTTGATGCGTTGAAGGAATTCACCAACATTGGGGCCGCCCACGCGGCAACAACCCTCTCCCAGATGTTACAATGCAATATTGGCATGAGTGTGCCTGAAGTGAATATTGTAGATGTTGCACAGGTGGGCACAATCCTTGGCGAGGAGATCACCACAATGGTCCTCTTCCAGCTTATGGGAGATATTCCAGAAGGAGGGTTCCTGATTCTGCATTTTTCTGACGGGTCTGCTCTCAGGACCGCAAATATCATGTGCGGAATATCTGGCACAGACCGTCCTCTTGGCGAGATGGATCAGAGCGCCCTCCTCGAAGTCGGAAACATCATGATCTCATCTTTCCTCGGTGCGACATCAGACCTTCTCGGAATCATGATGCTTCCATCACCGCCGTTTCTCGTGATTGACATTGCCCATGCAATCATAGAATCCCTCATTGCCCAGAGGGGGTTGGATGTGGACGACGTCGTTGTCTTCCAGGTCAGGCTCGCATCCGATGATAATACGATCTCGGGTAATATCCTCATCTTTCTGGACGAGCCCTCACTCAGAAGGCTCTCCCAGATCCTGGAATCTTTGCTCTCCCCGCCATCAATCCCCTGAATTGCTCCACATTGTTTTTCGAATGAAATTTGTTTCGTGATTTTCATTTTTCATACTCGACGGCAGGCAGCCATGAGTGGTTCCTGTGAAATGGCCTTACGAATTTTCATGTATCGGACATGTTGCATGACGCTTCAATCCTATATCCATTTTGTATGTGTTTCTCGACGAGAATCATGTGTTTTTTGAGATACCTGCACGTGTGGAAATAAATGATTTATTCCTTTTAGCCAAATGAACATACCAGGTGTAAAGAGAAGAATGAGATTCGCGAATCCCGTCTCTGAACCTAGCGTATAAGGGAATGAATAATTGATTCTTTACCTTTGAGATCGCGGAAAAATTCAAATCGGAAGAGCTTCTTCAGGGATATAGAATGATGCAGGAATCGTTCTCTGTTGAACTTGTATCGTGGAAAGACGCAGTCTCTCTCTCAAAGGATCTCGCAGAGTGTATCAGGGGGAGGTATCATCCAGACCTTGTGATTGCCATTGGAAGGGGAGGGTACGTCCCTGGGCGGGTGGTGTGCGACTCCCTGCTGATCACCACGCTCACGACCATCAAGATAGAGCACTGGGGTGAGGCGGCCAGTTGCTACGGCGAGGCGCATATCCGCTACCCCCTTTCGGTGGACGTCGAAGGGCAGGACATACTGGTGATTGATGATGTGACCGATACCGGCAAGACGCTTGTTACAGCAAGAGAATACCTCCAGTCGCTTCGGCCCGGAAGCATCAGGACAGGTGTGCTCCATCACAAGAACACCTCTATGTTCACTCCTGACTTCTATGCAAAACTGGTCCCCGACTGGCACTGGATCGTATATCCCTGGGCTCTGCACGAGGACCTGACGGGGTTCGTTGAAAAGGTGATGACCAGGGGGTCAGCGACTCCAGGAAAGATCCGGTCATCACTTGTGAAAACATATCACATGAGGCCGCGAATGGATGATGTACTCTTTGCAATCCGGGAACTGGTGGAGAGAGGGAGAGCCGAGGAGACCGGGGATGGATACAGATTGAAGAATCACCTGTAATCCTTTTTATATTGGGCGCAGATCTCAATGTTCAGGGTTTCCCGGTAAATTTGTTCTTTACAGCTTCCAGCCAGCGGCCTCCCACACTCAACCCCCGTTCAGGCAGAGGTCCAGTGCCCCGCTCTCGAACATCTCCCGAAAAATTGCATCAGGGGGATTGGTCTCTGGTGGGACATATGAACGTGGCTGGTAACCAAGGACTTGCCTCATCGCTGTCTTCACCTTTTTAGGGCGATATCTGACGAGTTGGCGCTGAATTGATACCTGGACCGGCCTTGCATGGAAGAAGCGGTGGCATTCGGGGCAGAGAATCAGCACCTCTTTCTGAAGGTCAGGGCAGGCGGTATCTGCCCTGGAGCGGGGATATATCGCATGGATCTCAAGGAGTGCAAAGGGGTATGCCTCCCCGCAGTGTTCACATACTCCTCCTGCTGCAATTTTCAGCAGCCTCGATTTGACGGCATTGAGATTTTGGAATTCCCGGAGATCCATAGTACTTTTTCCCTCACTCCTCCTCTTCCTCTTCCAAATGGCGGCGGGCCTCCTTTAACTGTGCCATCGACTCTCCTGACAACGTGGGATACGCAAGGTCAAGGGACCGAATTTTCGTGGTGATGATTTCTGCAATCAGGGTGCGTGCCACCCACTTGTGGTCTGCGGGGATGATGTACCAGGGTGCCATTTCCGTACTGGTCATGGTAAGTGCATCCTCATACACTTCCTGGTAGATATCCCAGAACTTCCGCTCTTCAAGGTCAGAAAGTGAGAATTTCCATAGTTTTTCCCTGTCTTGGAGCCGCTCCAGGAGTCTCTTCTTCTGCTCATCCTTCGAGATATGGAGGTAGAACTTGAGGATCACGGTGCCATTACGAATGAGGTGTCGCTCGAACGCGTTGATGTCCTCGTAACGGGCGTTCCAGAACTTCTTTCCCCGCTTTCCCGGGGGGAGGTTCACCAGCCTCTCGGGATGCACCTTGACCACCAGAACATCCTCGTAATAGGAGCGATTGAAGATGCCTATCTCCCCGCGGTTTGGGAGGGCTTTCCAGTACCGCCAAAGGAACGTATGGTCGAGTTCCTCTTCGGTGGGGACCCGGAAGCTCTGCACCTTACACCCCTGGGGATTCACCCCTGACATCACGTGCTTTATGGTGCCGTCCTTCCCTGCAGTGTCCATCCCCTGGAGAATGATGAGGACTGCATACGTGTTGCTCGCCCACAGGAGTTCCTGCGCAGATGCAAGCTGCGCCCGGTTCTCTTCGAGGATCTCCATGGCACGCTCTTTCACCGCTTCCTTTCCTGCCTCTTTCAGGGCATCGTTCTGGGCCCAGCCGGTATTATACTCGCCAAGTCTGACCTTCATCCCTGGTCTGACCTGGAGGCGCTTGAGATATCGTTCGTTCATCACCCGGATCTATCCCCCTGCATTCCCTGCCCAGATTTGAACAATCATTCTTTTTGCAGAGTGAACCCTTATTCCTTGGCATCGCAATTGACTGAACATTCAGGGTCCCCAAGACGGGATATCGGAAGGGAGATTGAGAAATGGCATGGGAATTCCCATACCATTGGATACTCCTGCTTGGTGCTGATGGCAATGGTCCCCGGAGTCATGTATTTACATGGAAAAGACGGTAGTCTGGATATACGGGCAGGGGGCCATTCTCACACAAGGAGGGTGGCAGCCAGGGGAACTACGAGACCATGCGGATCGTCATTGCATTGGGCGGAAATGCCCTCCTGAAGAGGGGCGAGCCAATGACTGCGGAGGTGCAGCGCGGGAACGTGAGTGTTGCGGCCAGGATGATTGCGCCACTGGCAGGGGACCATGAGCTCGTCGTAACCCACGGCAACGGTCCCCAGGTGGGGCTGCTCGCTCTCCATGCTGCCTGCTACCGGCCCGTGGAACCATATCCCCTTGATGTCCTTGATGCACAGACCGAGGGTATGATCGGCTACATGATCGAGCAGGAACTTGCAAGCAACATCCCCGAATCACATCCCTGTGCTACGATCCTCACCATGGTCGAGGTCGACCCGGATGATCCAGCTTTCCTGCATCCCTCCAAGTTTGTAGGCCCCGTGTATCGCGAGGCCGAGAAGGATCAGGTATCGCAAGAGAAGGGATGGACCTTTGGGAAGGACGGTGATGCATGGCGGAGAGTCGTGCCTTCGCCCCTCCCGCGGAGGATCGTCGAGATAGAGCCGATCAGGTGGCTTCTCTCCCATGGTGCAATTGTCATCTGCGCGGGCGGCGGCGGAATTCCTGTTATCAAAGCCCCCGGAAAGAGGCGGGTACTTGAAGGAGTCGAGGCAGTGATTGATAAGGACCGCGCGAGTGCGCTGCTGGCAGAAGAACTCGGGGCGGATCTCCTCGTCATGGCAACCGACGTGGAGGGCGTGTTCCTTGACTGGAATACCCCTTCTGCGCGCCTTATCCATGCCACGACCCCGGCACGGCTCAGGGAGCACCGCTTTGCAGCGGGCTCCATGGGGCCGAAGGTGGAGGCGGCATGCAGTTTCGTGGACGGAACAGGGGGTCGGGCAGCGATTGGGGCGCTCTCGGACATCCGGGCCCTGGTCTCAGGAGACGCCGGGACACAGGTGACCGCGGGGGAGTCTGGGAGGAGTGAGGTCTAGATATGTCGGAATTCGGGGTGTATTCGGAAGTCGGGAGACTGAGGGAGGTCCTCGTCCACAGGCCGGACCTGAGCGTAAGAAGGCTCACGCCGGGAAACCACCGGGACCTCCTCTTTGACAGTGTCCTCTGGGTGGAGAGGGCGATGGAAGAGCACGATGCCTTTGTGCGTGTCCTCGAAGATGAGGGTGTCCGGGTGTACCACCTGGCCTCGCTCCTTGCGGAGGTGCTCGCGGGCAAAGAGGCCAGGAGGTGGGTGATCGAGAGGGCCGTAAACCCGATGACTGTTGGGCGTTCCGCGTGCGGGGCGGTGAGGTCGTGCCTGATGGAGATGGAGCCAGTCGTTCTGGCCGAGCACCTCATCGGTGGACTGACGAGGAACGAGCTCGAATGCATTTACCTCGAAGGGATGGCCAGGTCTTCGCTCCAGGTCGCGGCATCAGATCCCGACTCATTCATTCTCCCCCCGCTCCCGAACACCCTGTACACCCGTGACACGTCTTCGTGGATCTGCGAAGGGTTTACCCTGAACCCGATGTTCTGGCCCGCACGACGGATGGAGGTAATCAACACTGCGGCCGTCTATCGTTTCCACCCGCTCTTCTCAAAAAGCGGTATCCGGACATGGTACTCATGCCTCGATGAGGGGGACGCTACCTCTCCAGCAGCCTCCGCAATGGCATCGATGGAAGGAGGGGATATCATGCCAATCGGGAGAGATACGCTCCTTGTAGGGATGGGCGAGAGGACGGGGGCCCCTATGGTCGAAGAGCTTGCCCGGGTGCTCCTTTCATCCGGCGCGGTGGCGAGGATCATCGTGGCCCAGATGAGCCACGATCGGGCGCATATGCATCTTGATACCGTCTTTACCATGCTCGACGAGTGTACGGCTACACTGTTCCCAAAAGTTGTCGAAAAGATCAGGGCATTTTCCATCCGTCCCGGGGAAGGGGACAGGATCTTCGCAGTGACCCGCGAGGAGGACTTCCTCGGGGCAGTTGCCGACGCCCTTGGGATCGGACGGCTCTCGGTCATTCCCACCGGCGGCGACGAATACCAGGCCGCAAGGGAGCAATGGGATGATGGCAACAACGTCCTTGCAATCGCGCCCGGTCAGGTAGTGGCGTATGACAGGAACACCTGTACAAACAGGAACTTCGAGAAGGCCGGGATTGATGTCATCGAGATCGAGGGATCGGAGCTCTCGAGGGGACGCGGAGGAGGGCACTGCCTGACCTGCCCCCTCAAGAGAGACCCGATATGACCAGGGAAAGCAATCGTTGGAGATATTGATCTCACCGTTTTTTCATCGCTGCTGACAGATACTTCCCGAGAGAACGATGACCCCTGCGCATCTCCCGTTTTTTCAGAAGCAGATCCATGATCGACAGAAGGAACTGGAGGCAGTGAAGGAATACCCGTGGGAGAAGCTCGCTGAAGTAATTGGCGAGGTGGGATTCTCATGCACCCGCTGTGCCCGGTGCTGCACGAGGGAATTCAACGGCCATGTCGTTCTTCTCGATGAAGACGCAGCGAGGATCCGGGCGATCGATCCTGCCGCCCTTGTTCCGCCGCCGGAGTTTGATCTCTCAGATCAACATGGGACGTTCTACGTCGCAGGATACACGCTCAGGGCAGAGCCTGTGGGGAGAGGAGAATGCCATTTTCTCATGGACGGCCGGTGCCGGATATATCCGGAGAGGCCCATGATATGCCGCATATATCCCTACATGCTCCACCGCGAGCCGGATGATAAGGGGGTTATTGACTGGCGGCAGGTCAGCGGCATTGACCAGCATGGAGAATACCATAGTCCCATCTCGCCTGATGTTGCGAGGGAGATTGCCTGCGAGGTGAAGGCATTCGAATCATCAGTGCTTATCCAGGAGATCGCATTCTTTGAATATACGGCCAGTTATTTCTCAGCCCATGGCCTCCGCCCTGTCAGGAAACGGTTTGACGACGGTATGCGGGCCCTGCGCGCCGGGGCTGTGGTCAGGGTGAAGGTCTTTTTTGGGGGAGCATTCGAATCATGGGCGGTGCAAGGAGAGGAATGCACTCCGTGTGAGTAAAAAAAGTGCGGGGTACGATCAGGAAAAGATCGAGAAATCGTTCTTGATCGCGATGGTATCAACGATGGGCTTGAGTGCGTCCTCTGGGATCCCGAACTTCTCCATGTACAATTGGAGGATTATCTGCTCGTTTCCTGCAAGGACGCCATCAGACATCGCAAGGTCTGTAAGGATGGCCATGGCTGCCATCCTCTGCTGATCATTGAGCGTCTTTGCGACGAGATCGACTGCCTCGGGGACGGTGATCCCTTCGAGGACCCGTACGGCCGTGTTCACGGCATTCCTGTCGCCTCGGGCAATTTTTGCGAGGTCCATCATCTCGGCTTCGTCGATCACGCCATCTGATGCGATTACCGTGATCGCGGACAGCACGAGTGCGGATTTCGGGTTCAGTTCAACGGTCCTGGTGAGACTGCCCGGGTACCATGACTGGCAGGCAGAGGCAAGGGTTGCGGCGGGAGAGACTGTTGAGATGAACCCCACGTTGATACCTATGCGCCCGGGCGATAAAGTCAAAGGCGCGATTCATATATTTCTTGTGGTCAGAGGCCTCGCCATCGCTGCACTGTTGTATATCAGCCGCAAATAATCTTCCCCGAAAAGACGGCGAATCGGGATATGGAGTATGTGTATTGCAGGTTTCGAGTCCTTCAATCACGCGGCGGGGCTGGGAGGATCACGGGGGCCTCGCCAGAAAGACCCGATAAACTGGCCACTTTTTGCTCAAGGACGCGCTGGCTGGTGATATCCTCCACTATCCCGTTGATATGTGAAATGGATCCATCTGGTGCGAATGTGGCAAGTGCCGTCACAAGGACATGGATGGGAGAACCGTCAGCCTTTCTGAGAATAATTTCCCGGTTTTTCACAAATCCATGCTGCATAAGATCAGCGAGAAGCTCCGCCCGTCCTCCCGTATGCACGAACATCTCACTCACCGGGATGCCCTGCAGGTCGTCGAGGGTGTCATAGCCAAGGATACGGAGCAGCGATGTATTGCCCCACACGAACCTTCCCTCTGGGTCGCCGGTGCTCCGATACACGCCCACGTTGATATTGCTGACATTTTCCCTGTACCGCATTTCCGCATTGCGAAGGCGCTCTTCGGATTTCTGGGCGGTAATATCCCGGATTATAGTGGAGGCACCCATGATGCGTTTTCCTTCCTCGTATATCGGGGAGATCGTCAGGCATACATCGATCACCTTCCCATCCTTCCTCTTCCGCTGAGTTACATAGTTGACGATATGCTCTCCCCTCCTCACCCGCTCCAGTATGGCAGAGATCTCACCCTTCAATGCAGGCGGCTCCAGGATCCTGACATCCCTGCCCTCCAGTTCTTCCGAAGAATATCCGTAAATCCGTTCCGCAGCGGCGTTCCACGAGAGGATTCTGCCGTCGATTGTAGCACTGAATATCCCGTCGTGTGATGACCTGAATATGTCAAAAAGGAGGTTTCTTGTCTGAACTGCCTCCAGTTGGGGAGTGATATCTTCGTACACAATCAGCTGATGGCCATTCGACATGGTCACCGGGAGAAAAGAGATCTCCTTGAAGATGCCGTCTTTGCATCGTACACGGAACTGGCGGGGACGGATCTCGCCCGGCTTCGATTCAGCGAGGTCACACTTCCACATGTCCCGCGCGCGTTTCTGTTCCGCAAGGTCAGGGAATGCCTGCATGAACCACTCCCTCCCTGTCGGGATGTCCTCCAGTGTATACCCAAAGAGCTCGGTGAATCTCGGGCTCAGGTAGACATAGCGACCGGAAGAGTCGATGATGGATATGGGATGGGGGTTTGTCGAAGCTATCCTGCTGAACCGTTCTTCGCTCTCTTTGAGTGATCGATCAGACCGCCATCTCTGGAGGGCAAGGGATGCGATGGAGAGGTATGCTTCAATCAGATGGGGGTCAAACTGGCCCTGACTTCTCCTTGTGAACACCTCCACAGCGCCAATGAGAGATCCTTTCGCTTCCAACCCTGCGGAAATGGCATCCATCTCAGCAATCACATTGTATGGCGAAATCTCCGCATCTGCCGACCGAAGGGTGAGAAGCTGCCGGAAGAGGAATCCTCCCGGGATGATCAGGGAACAAGAGAGCAGCTCATCTCGTATCTTCGCGGAACTTCGTTCAACTTCTGCGAGGGGGAAGTGGGAACCGGGCAGAGTCACTGCTCCTGATACGGCGCCATTATCAAGGCAGATATCCCCTGAAGTTGCTTTGAGCACGCATTCCAAGGACTCGGGGTCAACTTCAAAGACAGCGGATGATGCGCCGGGGATTATCCCGGAGAGATGCGTTGCAATGATCTTGTATATATCTGCATCCGGCCCTATCGCAAGGAACTCCCTTGATTTTGAGGTGAAAAACGCAAGCTCCTTCAAATACACAATATCCCGCTGCCGGGTTTCCATATCATGGCTGATGTTGCACCCGATTCCCTGGTAGACGAGTGCGTGGGAATCCCGGTCGTAAAGTCCATTGAAGGTCCAGCTGCTCCAGACAGGTGATCCTGCTCTGGGAGTGACTCTGAACGAGAGAGTCAGTCCGGGTTTTCCAGGTGTGAGGGAGGCAAGGTGAGAAAGTAAGTCATCCAGGTCTTTTGGATAAACCAGTGAAAAGAATGAAACATTGGGCACCTCGTCTTGGGACAAGGAAAAAAACGAAGAAAAAACCCCGTTTGCAAAGATAATGGATCCATCAGGGAGGATTCGGACCACCATCTCGTGCATTGCCTCAATGATGGCCCTGTACTGGAGGTCAATTCTTTCCATCCGCTCTTGTGCACAAACCTCGGCGGTTTTGTCGTTCACGATCAGGACAAGTCCTGGTGCGCCATTCTCAAAGACCATGGGAACCCTGTTGACCTGGAAAAAACAGGGGTGGTCATCAAAGATCACGCTGAACGCATATGCGAGCTGCTCATCATGGTGTCCCTCGTGTATGAGATACCCACTCAGAGCATTGAGCAGGGGGTGATCCTGTGTGTGGATGCTCTTTGCGACCAGCCTGTCGGCAGTGCAATGAAGGAAATTGAGAAGAGGCAAATTTGCGGACAAAATTGTGTTATTGCTGTCGAGGGTGAGTATCATATCAGAGGTATAATCCAGGATCCTGCTGACAGGGGTCCGTTTCGCTAGGGAGTAGACTCTAGTCGTCCCGAAGGCATGCTGTATGACCTGCCCGGAGAGGGAGAGTGCATGCAGGTCTCTGGAGACTGAGTTGCGGTGCCGTTGAAGCCTGCCTGCTATCTCGTTGATGCTCAGTCCCTGGGGGTGGTGTGCAAGCAGGTTTTTTATATTGGCAATTCGTTCTTCAGAAGAAGAATTCATGCAAGCCATTCCCCCAGGAGCCAAGAACCCGGCCATGTCTGCTGCATATCCATGGTCCTTCTCTGCATTGGGGTAATAGGTCTTTTTATATAAAATGGTATTTTGCCAGACTCTTCTGCACGCCACCAGTGCCGGGCATTTGAGTGAACAAAATTGCCTTTGGATCTGCCGCACGTTCGCTTTATGCAGAATGTTCTGGCAAAAAATTAATATTCCTGCGATTTTACCACGCATCTGCCAGGGGAATATGCGCCCTGGGAAGGAAAGGGAGGTTATCAATGGACCATATCACTCAACATACAGGAAAGTCGGTATTGAGCATCTCGCATCAGGCAGAATACGCCTTCCGTGTGGGAACAGAATCTGCCCATAAGGGAGATTACCAGGGAGCACTCGCACAGTTCGAGAAGGCACTCGCGTCAGATCCGCATTTTGCCATGGCATGGCATGAAAAGGGGAACTGCCTGGATGAACTGGGTCGCTGCGACGAAGCACTTTCCAGTTATGACACCGCAATACAACTGGATCCCCACCATGCCGAGGCATGGTTCAACAAGGGACTCACTCTGAAGAAGATGGGGAGGGAGAAAGAAGCGTATTCCTGCATGAACAGGGGAGTGGACCTGGCGCTGGGGAGATAAGACCCTGGTCTCATTTTCGGGCGCCACTCCAGAAAGCCCTCGAAATATCCGGTAATTTTTTGGCTCTTCGCTATCTGGTGTGGGTAGGATTGGTGAACCGGACACATTTTGTGGGGGCTATCCACCCCCACCCCCTCACATGCGATGCACGCCGCCGCCTCCGAAGGACGCCCCTGCGGCGGTTCAGTGACTGAATTGATATGCAGATAACAACCTCGATTTAGTCTCCCCACACAAAACAGCGAGGGAGCAATTTTTTTTTCGGAAAAAGAAAATCCGCGAGCCATTTCATTCCTGGGATTGATGGTCGAAGAGTGCGGAGGAGGTCGAGAATTGGGAAAAACTCTATTTTATTGCATCAGTCTCCCATAATCTGTATTGGCAGACAGACGCGCAGGGATAAGGGGGTTTTGTGACAGAACCAGGCGTGTACGAACGCGAGGTGCCACATTCCAATGAGTCATGAGGGAAAAATTGTGTGATTTTTGGATTTTTTTTAAAAAAGTACGGTCTGTGTGGAATACCGGCCCAATTAGTCAAAAAGGGCAAACCGTCTTTTTTCGAGGAATACATATGAATTTATGCCCTGCAAATTTTGCACGCATAAATGCATGGCGCTTATCTTTATTAACTTTGATAATTTAACGTGAGTTAATAATCAATACAATTGTCAAATTTGAAAAAAACGTTTAGATACTTTTATTTTCTGTTGGCAATAACTGCCCCTGGTATATAGGTGTTTGAATGAATGCAAAGTATGTACAGACCACCTGTCCCTATTGTGGGACCGGGTGTTCGTTCAACCTGGTAGTGATGGATGGGAAAGTGACAGGGACCGCCCCCTACCAGCGATCCCCCGTCAACGAGGGGAAAGTCTGCCCGAAGGGGACATACGCCCACGAATTCATCAATGCCCCCGACCGACTCACGAAACCGCTGATCAAGAAGGACGGCAAGTTCGTGGAGGCCAGCTGGGACGAGGCGTATG
>ENA-UOWE01001472-UOWE01001472.1-activated-sludge-metagenome-genome-assembly--contig:-NODE-1472-length-28893-cov-5.922741_pt1 | contig 28893 bp, 29 predicted proteins | sample MGYA00249841_ERZ761562 | MGnify/ENA primary metagenome ERZ761562 (study PRJEB28883, sample SAMN05720200) | activated sludge metagenome | isolation source: Anaerobic digester | place: Japan...
AGATCTACACTGGTATCCACACTCTTTCCCTACACGACGCTCTTCCGATCTCTCTTGGCGCCGTGACCCAGGCTGAACGCCGCCGCCGAGAGGAGCTGACCGCGTCGGAACCCCCGGTTGAGGCCGTCGACGTTCTTCACGCGGTAGCAACACCACAAGATGATCAGCGAGATGATGAGCCCCAACGCCAGGCCGATGAGCGGCGACAGGATGATGAACGCTGCGATCTTGCGCATGCCGTCGGCCACCAGCACGTCGAAGCCGCCCCGGGCGACCGCAGCTCCGGCCATGCCACCGACGAGCGCGTGGGAGGACGACGACGGCAACCCGAGGTAGAAGGTCGCCAGGTTCCATCCGATCGCACCGAGGAGCCCGGCGAAGATCGCACCGACGGTGAGGACGTTCGACAGCGGGTCGACCACGTCCTTGGCAATGGTGTTCGCAACCTCGGTGCCGAAGACGGCGAACGCGATGAAGTTGAAGAACGCCGCCCAGAACACGGCCAGCTGCGGCGACAGGACCCGCGTCGACACCACGGTCGCGACGGAGTTGGCGGCGTCGTGGAAACCGTTCGTGTAGTCGAACGCCAGGGCGACGGCGATCGTGAGGACAACACCGAACGTCACGACAACTCCCCGGTGGGCGCGATCACGCGTTCTTGACGATGACGGACTCGACGACGTCGCTGACGTCCTCGAGGCGGTCGATGGCGTTCTCGGTGGCGGAGATGATGTCCTTCCACTTCAAGACCGTCATCGTGTCGTGCTCGGCGAACAACCGCGCGATGGCACGACGGTAGATGCGGTCGCCCTCGCTCTCGAGCTGACCCATCTCCATGAGGAGCGAGTCGAGGTCCTTCATGGACTCGAACCGTTCGAACAGGCTCACGTTGGCGGCCGACATACGGACGAGCACGTCGCACAGCTCGGCCATCTCCGGCATGGGCTCGCGGATCTTGAGCATGTGCAGGAGGTCGGCGACATGGAACATGTCGTCGGTCACGTCGTCGAGCCGCTCTGCGATGTTGTGGATGTCTTCCCGGTCGAACGGCGTCACGAAGCTCGTGTGGAGCCGGGCCAGCACGTCACGGGTGAGGTCGTCGCCCTTGCGCTCGGCCGCCAGGATCGCGTCGCGCTGCGCTCCCGAGTCGACGAGGTTCTCGACCATCTTCTGCAGCAGCAGCGCACAGTTGTGGACGTTGTGCGCCGTGTCGATGAACAGGTCGAAGAACTTGTCATCGGTCGGGACGAGCCGGAATCGCATGGGATCTTGATGCTCCGAACGAGGCAGCTTCGGCGTAGCCGAATCGGTCTGGGGTGGTTGGTCGGGCCGACCGAAGATTGCCTCACAGTGAACACGAGGCAACGAACGGGTGAACAGTAGCCGCCCCGAGGGAGCCCAGTACCAACCGATCCGGAGGGTCAGTTGCCGCCGCCGGGCAGCACCCGGTAGGCGTCGTACACCGAGTCGATGCGGCGCAGCCCGCTCAGGATCGCTTCCAGGTGCGACGGGTCGCCCAGCTCGAACTCGAAGCGCATCTTCGACACCCGATCGGGGCCGGTGCTCGTGAGGCAGGACACGATGTTGACCTGCTGGTCGGACAACATGTGGGTGACGTCCTGCAACAGGCGGGAGCGGTCGAGCGCCTTGAGTTCGACCACCACGCTGAACGTGCCGGTCGAGTGGTCGTCCCACGTGACGTCGATGAGGCGCTCGCCGTGGCCGCGGGCCAGCGACGCTCCGATCTCGCAGTCGGTGCGGTGGATCGACACGCCGCGGCCCCGCGTCATGAACCCGATGATGGGATCACCCGGCACCGGCGTGCAGCACCGGGCGATACGCACCAGCTCGTTGACCTGGCCCTCGACGGTGACCCCGACCGAGCCCGTGCCGGTGCGACGGTTGCGGGCACTGCCGCTCGAGATGACCTCGGAGCGGCCGTTGTCGGCGCCACGCATCTGGCTGACGACCTTCGCGACCACGTCGGACGCCTCGATCCGATGCTCGCCGATCGCGGTGTGCAGGGCATCCAACGAGGGCGTGTGGAACTCGCCGGCGATCTCGGCCAGCAACTCGTCGGTCGCCAGCTTCTGCACGTGGGACGACTCGCTGCGCAGCGCCTTGGCCAACAACTCCCGGCCCGACTCCAGCGCGTCCTCGCGACGCTCGCGGCTGAACCACTGCTTGATCTTCTGCTGGGCCGACCGTGTGGCCACGAAGTCGAGCCAATCGAGCGACGGACCGGCACCCTCGACCTTGGACGTGAAGATCTCGACCGTGTCGCCCGACGTCAGGTGATGCTCGAGCGGGACCAGGCGGCCGCCGACGCGAGCACCGATGCAGCGGTGGCCGACCTCGGTGTGGATGGCGTACGCGAAGTCGACCGGCGTCGCACCGAGCGGCAGGTTGTGCACGTCGCCCTTCGGCGTGAACACGTACACCTCGTCCTGGTCGAGGTCGCTCTTCAGGTTGGCCATGAACTCGGCCGGGTCCGACATCTCGTGTTGCCAGTCGACCATGCGGTTGAGCCAGGAGAGGTCCTCGACTCCCCCGCCACCATCGCCGGCCTTGTACGAGAAGTGGGCGGCGATGCCCGACTCGGCCCGCTGGTGCATCTCACGGGTACGGATCTGGACCTCGACCGCCTTGGCCTGCGGGCCGATCACGGTCGTGTGCAGCGACTGGTACAGGTTGAACTTGGGCGTGGCGATGTAGTCCTTGAACCGCCCCGCCACCGGCGTCCAGATCGAGTGGATCGACCCCAGCGCGGCGTAGCAGTCCTTCTCCGAGGCGACGATGACCCGCATGCCGACCAGGTCGTGGATGTCGTCGAACTCCTTGCCCCGCACGACCATCTTCTCGTAGATGCTCCACATGTGCTTGGGCCGCCCGGTGACCTCGGCCTGGATCTGCACCTCGGCGAGGCGGGAGCGGACCTCCTCCTCGACCTGGGTGAGGTACAGCTCGCGCTCGGGCGACCGGGTCGCGACCATGTGATCGATCTCGGCGTAGCGCTTGGGGTGGAGCGCCGCGAAACACAGATCTTCGAGCTGCTGCTTGAGCTCGCCCATACCGAGCCGGTGCGCCAGCGGGGCGTAGACGTCCATCGTCTCCCACGCGGTCTTCTCCTGCTTGTCCGCCGGGAGCGCGGCGATGGTGCGCATGTTGTGCAGGCGGTCGGCGAGCTTGATGACGAGCACCCGGATGTCGTCGGCCATGGCCACGAGCATCTTGCGGATGGCGGCCGCTTGCTGGGCCTCCTTCGAGTCGAAGTGGATGCGATCGAGCTTGGTCACACCGTCGACCAAAGCCGCGACCTCGGCGCCGAACTCCTTCTCGATGTCCGCCAGCGTGAAGTCGGTGTCCTCGGCGACGTCGTGGAGGAGGGCCGCCACGATCGTCGTCTCGTCCAGACCGAAATGAGCCACGATCGTGGCGACTGCCAACGGGTGGGTGATGTACGGCTCGCCCGAACGCCGCATCTGCCCCTCGTGCGCCGCCTCGGCGACCTCGTAGGCCCGCGTGATCAGCTCGGAGGACGCCTTGGGATGCGCGTTGCGGAACTGCTCGACCAGGGGCCCGACCTTCTCTGCCGCCGGCAGCTGGTGGCGACGCCACGGGAGGACACGGGTCACGGCGGGCATCGGGCGGCGGGACTCCTAGGCGTAGGTGATGACGGTGTGCACGGGGAGGTCGCCCAGCCGCGACCGGCCGTCGAGCGGGGCGATCTCGATGAGGAACGATGCGGCGACGACATCGGCGCCCATCGAGGTGAGCAACGCCACCGTCGCCGCCGCTGTTCCCCCCGTTGCGAGAACGTCGTCGACGACGAGCACCCGCTGGCCCGCAGCGACGGCGTCGGTGTGGATCTCGAGGGAGTCGGTGCCGTACTCGAGCTCGTAGGTCTCCGTCACCGTGGTGTGCGGCAACTTGCCCGGTTTGCGGACCGGCACGAACCCGACTCCCAGCCGGTGGGCGACGGGGGCGGCGAACATGAACCCGCGGGCCTCGACGCCGGCGACCAGGTCGACCTGCCCGAGATGCGGTTCGGCGAGCGCTCCGATCGACGCCGAGAAGGCGGCAGGGTCGCCCAGTAGCGGGGTGATATCACGGAACATCACCCCCGGCTGGGGGTAATCCGGGATGTCCCGGATGTGGTGTCGGAGATCGGCGGGATCCATCGCGTCACGCTACCTGGGTGGGAGCTTCGGCAGGACCGCCCATCAGCGCCGTTTGCCCTGCTTGCGGGGCCGGGGCGGGTGTTCCCGCTGGTATTGCGCCGCCTTGGTCGCCAGCGGGGAGACCTTGGGGGCGGTGGACGGTGCGCTGTCGCCGTCGAACGCGACGTAGGGCGACGACGAGACCGGCGAGCCGGCGAGGGCCACCTCGGCCACCGGGATCCAGTCGGCCTCGACCTCGGCGCCGCGGTCACGGGCCCGCTGGCGGATCTTCGCGTAGCGGGGCTCGCGCTCCTTGAGCCACACGACGAGCGGCGACGCGATCGCGATCGACGAATAGGCGCCGGCCACGAGGCCCACCAACAGGGCGAGTGAGAAGTCGAGCATCGTGGCCTGGCCGTAGACGATGCCGCCGATGACGAGGATCGCGACGACCGGGAGGATCGCGACGAAGGTCGTGTTGAGCGAGCGCATCAGCACCTGGTTGAGCGAACGCCGCATGATCGCGTTGTACGTGAACCGGCCGGTGCGGTCGTACCGCGCCGCGTTCTCCTGCACCCGGTCGTAGACGACGATGGTGTCGTACAACGAGAAGCCGAGAATCGTCAGCACGGAGATCACCGTGGCCGGGGTCACCTCGAACCCGAACACCGAGTAGAAGCCGAGCGTGAGGATCACGTCGTGCACCACCGCCAGGAGGGCGGACACGGCCATACGCCATTCCAGCTGCCAGGACATGTACGCCGCGATGACGATGAAGAACACCACGAGCGCCCGCGCCGCGTCCTTGGTGAGGCTGGCGCCCCACGACGGGCCCACCGTGTTGGTGGCGATCTCGGTGACCTTGATGCCGGCCTTCTCGGCCAGCGCGTCGGCGATCTTGTCGCTCTCCGCGATGTTCTTCGCGGCCTCGGCCTGGACCCGCACGATGCGGCGACCGTTCGCGTCGGTCACGCTCTGGATCTTCGCGCCGTTCTCCTTGTCGAAGGAGGCGAGGACGTCCTCGGCGTCGCCGGTCGACATGGTCTTCGACGGGACCTCCCACACGGCACCGCCGCGGAAGTCGATCGACAGGTTCAGCCACCGGGTGGCCAGGGATCCGACGCCGATGAGGACCAGGATCGACGAGATCACGATCATGATCCGCCACACCTTGGTGAAGTTGAAGTCGGTCTGGACGCGGTAGAGACGGCTCAGGGTGCCCATCAGCGCTCACCCCCTTCGTTCGTGGGGTCGTCATCGGTGGCGACCACCTCCCCGGCGTCCGGCTCGTACGCATCCGGCTCGGCGTCGGTCGCAGCCTCGACGGCTTCGATCTCGGACTCCGGAGCAACCTCCGGCTCCGGCTCCGGCTCGGGCTCAACCTCGGGCTCGTCGGCGACGATGGCGCCCGTCGCGACGGGCTTGGACCCCGCGGCGGCACGAGTGGATGCGTCGGTCCTCGCCGAGCGACCGGTCGCACCGCCTGCCCCTGCCGGGGTCGTTGCCGGCATCGGGATGCCGAACAGTGCCGGACGCAGGCCGAGCTTCGACCGGGCCGCGAGCACGGTCGCCGGGCGGATGAACATGTACGCGAGCACGAGGTCGATCACCGTCGACAGGGCCAGGTAGAAGGCGAAGCCCTTCACCGGACCGACGGAGAGCACGTAGAGGATGATGGCGCCGATCAGCGACGACACGTCGGCCTTGATGATCGTGCCCCAGGCCTGGTCGAAGCTCCGGTCGACGGCCGAGCGCAGCGTGCGGCCGTGCATCACGTCTTCCTTGAGGTTCTCGAAGTAGACCACGCTCGAGTCGAGCGACACACCGATCGACACGATGATGCCCACGATGCCGGCGAGGGACAGGGCCAGGCCGCTGTAGTGACCGAGCAGGCCGACCACCGCCCAGAGCAACGCTGCGGTCAGGATGAGCGAACCCACGGTGATGGCGCCGAGGAGTCGGTAGTAGGCGATCACGTACAACACGACCACGCCGAGGCCGATGAGGCCGGCGATGATGCCCGATCGCAGCGCACCGGAACCGAGCGTGGCCGACACGGTCTGGACGGTCTGCGGCTCGAGCTCGAGAGGCAGCGAGCCGTAGCGCAGCGCCAGGGCGAGGTCCTTCGAGCTCTGCTCGGTGAAGCTGCCCGAGATCTGGATCTGGTCACGGCTGAACGATGCGGCGTTGATGGCGGGAGCACTGATGACCTCGCCGTCGAGCACCACCGCAAGCTGGCCGACCTGGGCCCCGCCTTCGCCGGAGGCGATGCCCGGGCACTCGGGGGCACCGGCGTTGCACAGCGCCGCGGCCTTGTTGAACAGGTCGATGCCGTCCTTGCCGTCCTTGTAGACCGGGTTGACGACCCACTTGCCGTTGGCGAGCCCGGCGCTGGCCGTCTCGATGGCCCGCCCCGTGAGGAGCGTCGGGCCGAGCTTGTACTTCACCCGGGTGCCGTCGGAGTCGGGCTGGCCCAGGAGCACAACCTCGGCGTCGGCCTTGTCGTCGGCGGGTGCCGTCGCCTTCTCGGCGTCGTTGTTGACGGCCTGATCCAGCTGGTAGAGCTTGGCGAAGCTGGGATCGGTGACGTCGATGCCCCACTGGTTCTTCGGCACGTAGACGGTCGTGGTCGTGACGGTGCCGGGCGCGGTCGTCGTGGTCGCCGTCGGCGCCGCCGTTGTGGTGGTTGCTGCCTCGGCGGCCGTGGTGGTGGTCGACTGGCGACGGGCGGCAGCGCCCTTCATCGAACTCTTGCCACCGCTGCCCGCACCGCTCGCGGCGGTGGTGGTGGGCGCCGCGGTCGTCGGCGCCACGGTCGTCGCAGCGGGATCGACGGCAGTCGTCGCGGTCGGATCGGTCGGCACGGTCGTCGCGGTCGGATCGGTGACCGTCGGATCGGCAGCGGTCGCCGCGGCGTTCTCCTCGTCGACGATCTGTTGGACGGTCACGCCCTCGGGGATCTTCAGCTCCTCGCGCAGCGCGGCGATCTGCTCGTCGGCGTCCTTCGGCGGCGCGGCCGTCGGGGCCGCCAACACCGGGCGGAACCGCAGCTCGGCCGTCTTGCCGACGAGGTCGAGGACCCGCTTCTGGTCCTTGATGCCCGGCAGCTGGACGACGATCGTCGTGCCCTGGATCGTGATGTCGGGTTCACCGACGCCGATCGCGTTCACGCGGGTCTCGATGACCCGCTGTGTCTGCTCGAGTGCTTCCTGGCTGACCTTGGTCTGCTTCTTCCCGGCCTTGACCGGCTGGAGGACGACCGAGACACCACCCTGGAGGTCGAGACCCAGGTTGGGGGTGAAGTCGGCCAGGATCACGGCGAGGCAGGAGCCGAGCGACAGCACCGTGACCAGGGCGAGCGGGACGAGTCCCTTTTTCTTCTTCATGAGGAGTGGCGTTTCCCTGTCGATCGTTCAAGGTCGGAATGACGATTCGCAACCGGCGGAGCATACGGGCTTCGCCGTGCCGACGTCAGGTATGGGCCTCGGCCCACACATCGTACTGAACGTCATTCGGCCGGAGTCGTGACCATGTGAGCGCGAGTCCGGCGACGAGGGCGGTGCTCTCGTCAGCAAGCGCTCGTCGATGCGGGCGCTGGTGGCGGACGTCGATCGGGCCGAGGTCGGCCCGATCGCTCAGGACTTCTTCGACTTCGACGACGGGGCGTCGTCGCTGCCAGCGTCGGTCTCGCCGGCGACCTCGTCGAGGTCGATGACCTCGTCGGAGCTGGCAGCCGCGCCACCGAGTCGGTTGACCGACGTCTTGGACACCCGGATCACCACGTCGGTGTCGACCACCAGGTGGGCGATGTTGTCCTCGAGGTAGCTGATCGTGCCGTAGATGCCCGACGTCGTCATGACCTCGTCGCCGACCTTGAGCGAACTCATCATCTCGGCCTGCTTCTTCTTCTGCTTGCGAGGCGACACGATGAGCAGGTAGCCCATCAGCGCGATCAGCGGGATGAAGATGATGAAGCTGCCACCGGACTGTTGTTCCGCGGCGATGATGGACAGAAGGGCGTTCACGAGTCGCGGAGCCTAGTGCGCCACGGGGCTCAACCCCAGACCGCGGCCACCTCGGCGCGCAGCGCGTCGAGCCGGCCTGCGGCGATCGCCTCACGGATGCGGTCCATGAGCCGCAGCAGCCAGGCCGTGTTGTGCAGAGTGCAGAGCGTGGCGCCGGTCGGCTCGCCGACCGTCATGAGGTGTCGCAGATAGCCCTTGGAGTACCGGCGGCACACCTCGCAGGGGCACGACGGATCGATCGGCTCGTCGCTGCGCTGGAACTCCTTGCGACGGATGCTCACCCGGCCGCCGTCGCTCAGCAACGTGCCGTGGCGGGCGAGGCGGGTCGGCAGCACGCAGTCCATCATGTCGATCCCTCGCGCCACCGCCTCCACGATCCCGACGGGATCGCCCAGACCCATGAAATAGCGCGGCTGGTCGGCGGGCAGATGGGCGACGGCGGCCTCGAGCGCCGGCAACATCACGTCGCGGGTCTCCCCCACCGACAACCCACCGACGGCGTACCCGTCGAAGTCGAGCTCGACGGTGCGCTGCGCCGACTCGGCGCGTAGATCCGCATCGGTGCCGCCCTGGACGATGCCGAACAGCGCCTGCCGCTCGACGATCGACTCGTCGCCATGACGACCGTGCGACGCCCGGGCTCGTGCCGCCCAGTCGGCGGTTCGCTCGACGGCCCGTCGGAGCTGGCCGGGCTTGGCGGGCAACGCCGTACACACGTCGAGCACCATCTGGATGTCGGCGCCGAGGAGCTCCTGGATGCGCACCGCTTCCTCGGGGGTCACCCGGTGGGTCGACCCGTCGTAGGTCGATTTGAAGGTGGCGCCGTCGTCGTCGACCTTCGGGTTGAGCGAGAAGATCTGGAACCCACCGGAGTCGGTGAGCATGTGCCCCGACCAGTCCTCGAACCGGTGGAGCCCGCCCAGGTCGGCGACGACGTCGGCACCGGGCCGCAGCATCAGGTGATAGGTGTTGCCCAGGATGATCTCGGCGCCGAGGCGTTCGACGTCCGCGGTCGTCACCGTGCGGACCGCGCCGCGAGTGCCCACCGGCATGAACACGGGGGTGCGGAACTCGCCGCGCGCCGTTCGGACCCTTCCCGTCCGAGCGGCCCCGTCGGTCGCCTCGATGTCGATGTGCAACTTCATGTTGATGCGCTTTCCGTCGACCGCTCCCGCTCCAGCAACATGGCGTCACCGAACGACAGGAACCGGTAGCCGCGGTCGAGCGCTGCAGCGTAGATGTCGCGCCAGCGTGGCCCGACGAACGCGTCGATCATCACGAGCAGCGTGGACCGGGGCAGGTGGAAGTTCGTCATCAGCACGTCCACGACCTGCCAGTCGTAGGGGCGGCGGATGAACAGGTCGGTGCTGCCGGCGAGCTCGCCGGTCGCCGCCGCCGACTCCAACGCTCGCACGACGGTCGTCCCGACCGCCACGATGCGCCGGCTCTCGGAACGGGCACGCTCGATCGCGTCCCAGCTCGTCGGAGGGACCCGGTAGGACTCGTGGTGCATCACGTGGTCCTCGACGTCGTCGGTCGTCATCGGGCGGAAGGTGCCGAGCCCGACCACGAGTTCGACCCGGGCGATCTGTACACCCTTCGCCCGGATCCGATCGAGCAGCGCGTCGGTGAGGTGGAGGCCCGCCGTGGGTGCAGCCGCCGAGGCGGGACGGTTGGCGAACACCGTCTGGTACCGGTCGGGGTCGTCGAGGTGAGCGTCACCCAGGTACGGCGGCAGGGGCATCTCGCCCACCCGCTCGAGAGCGTCGAGCAGGGTCGAACCCGCCGCAGGGGCTCCGTCGACGAGGGGGCACACGATCCGACGGCCTTCACCGAGGTCGGCGCCGAACTCGAGCGAGAACCGGTCGTCGACTGCGACCACCGTTCCGGGCGGCAGCTTCGCCGAGGGCCGGACGAGTGCGTCCCACCAGCCGTCCTCGATGGCGGTCAGGAACAACACCTCGCCGGAACCGCCGGTGGAACGGGTGAAGCGCACCCGCGCCGGGAGCACCCGGGTGTCGTTGACTACGAACACGTCTCCCGCCCGCAGGTGATCGGGAAGATCGCCGACCACGGCGTCGACGAGACCCTCGGCGGTTCCGTCGCCGCGTCCGGCGGTGTCGACGAGGAGGCGCGCCGAGTCACGGGGCTCCATACCCACGGTCGCGATGGCGCGTTCGGGTAGCTCGTAGTCGAACTCCTGGGCCTTCATCGGAGGTTCGTCAGCCGAGTTCGGCCAGGCGCGGGACCAGGATCTCGCCGATGGCGTGCACCGTGGGCACGGGGTCGGCCGTGCTCGGCGAGAGGAACACCTCGTCGACCCCGAGCGCCGCGTACTCCGCCATCTGGGCAACGAACTCGTCGACGGCCGTCGGATCGGAGCAGTCCGGGTGCATCGCCATCATCGTCAGGCGGATCGAGTCGACGTCGGTGCCCTCGGTCTCGCAGTGCTTCGCGAGCGTGGCCTTCAGGCCCTGGAAGGCGCCGGTGCCGATCGGGAACCAGTTGACCGCCTGGGCGTAGCGGGCGGCGAGGCGCAGCGTCTTGTTGGGGCCCATGCCGCCGATCATCACCGGAGGCCGGCCACTCAGCGGCTGGGGCGAGTTGAGGGTGCGGGCGAGCTGGTAGTGCTTGCCCTCGAACGGTCCCTCGTCGTCGCTGCACATCTGGTCGTAGATGGCGAGGGTCTCGTCGAGGCGCTCGAACCGCTCCGCGGTCGACGGGTACGGCACGCCGAGCGCGACGTGCTCCTCCTCGAACCAGGCGGCGCCGATGCCGAGCGTCGCCCGGCCACCCGACAGGACGTCGAGCGTTGTCACGGTCTTGGCCAACAGGCCGGGGTGGCGGTAGGTCACGCCGGTCACGAGGAGCTGCAGATTGATCCGCTTGGTGAGGCCGGCCGCGAACGCCAGCACCGAGTAGCCCTCGAGCATGGCGTTCTCGGGTGGGCCGGCGATCTCGATCTGGAACCAGTGGTCCATCGCCGTCAGCGAGCTGAACCCGGCCTCGTCCGCGATCTGGGCGACCTCGGCGATCTTCGGACCGATGGCGGCAGTGCCGCCTTCCCAAGTGAAGTTGGCGAGTGAACAGGCGGTCTTCATGCGCCGGAGCCTACGCGGCGCCTGCGTCGAGGGTTTTGTGCTGCGAGGAGCGACGTCAGCGTCGCTCCTCGCAGCACAAAAGCCCCGGCGATCGGGTCAGTCGAAGAGGCTGGGGTCGGCGGCGGAAGCGCTCGCCGACGGAGGCGGCACGAGGCCGATGTGTCGCCAGGCGGCCGGCGTCGCAACCCGGCCACGGGGCGTCCGCATGAGCAGGCCCTGCTGGATGAGGAACGGCTCGTACACGTCCTCGACCGTCTCGGTGGGCTCGGCCACGGCGATGGCCAGCGTGCTGAGCCCGACCGGACCACCACCGAACAGGTCGCACAGCGCGGTGAGGACGGCGCGGTCGACCTTGTCGAGGCCGAGCTCGTCGACGCCGAACACGGCCAGGCCGTCGGAGGCGACCTCGCGGTCGATGCGGGTGTCGGCCTCGACCTCGGCGTAGTCACGCACCCGGCGCAACAGACGGTTGGCGATGCGAGGAGTGCCGCGGCTGCGCCGGGCGATCTCATGGGCGCCTCCGGCATCGATGTCGGCGGCGACGATGCCGGCCGCACGCCTGACGATCGACTCGAGGTCGGCGACGTCGTAGAACTCGAGGCGAGCCACGAGGCCGAAGCGGTCACGAAGCGGGCCGGTGATCAGACCCGTGCGGGTGGTCGCTCCGACGAGGGTGAACCGGGGCAGGTCGAGGCGGATCGAACGGGCTGCGGGCCCCTTGCCCAACACGATGTCGAGCTGGAAGTCCTCCACCGCCGGGTACAACACCTCTTCGACGGTGCGGCTCAGCCGGTGGATCTCGTCGATGAACAACACGTCGCCCTCACCAAGCTTGGTGAGGATCGCGGCAAGGTCGCCGGCGCGTTCGAGCGTGGGACCCGAGGTGACGTGCAGGTGCACCCCCATCTCGTTGGCGACGATGCCGGCGAGGGTGGTCTTGCCGAGACCGGGCGGACCGGCGAACAAGAGGTGATCGGCCGCTTGGCCGCGGCGGCGCGCCGCTTCGAGGATGATGCGCAGACGGTGCTTGAGCTCGGCCTGACCGACGAACTCGTCGAGATCACGGGGCCGAAGGTTGGCGGCGTCGATCGCCGCCTGACCGTCGACGTCGCGCACGTCGAGGCCGTCGGCGACCACCGCGTCGAGCGAGTTGAACTCGGGATCGAGCAGTTCGTCTCTCACACGAGCCCCCTCACGCGACCGCGAGCTTCTGTAGGGCCTGTCGCAACAGGTCGGAGGCGTCGCCGTCGAGCGGCAGCTGGCCGACGACACCGGCGATCTCCTCGTTGCCGTAGCCGAGGCCGACCAGGGCCTCGCGAACGTCGGCGTGGGCCGAGGGGCCGGTGGCAGCCGACGGCGACGCACCGTCGGCGGCGAGCGCCCGGAGGTCGACGTCGCCCGACCCGTCGAGGCGTGACTTCAGCTCGACGAGCAGGCGTTGCGCCGTCTTGCGCCCGACGCCCGGCACCAGGCACAGCGCCGACACATCGTCGGTCGCCAGGGCGAGGCGGAGCGCCCGCGGCGAGTGCGTCGACAAGATCGCGAGGCCGAGGGCCGGGCCGACGCCGTGCGTGCCGATGAGCGTCTCGAACACGTCACGTTCCTCGCGACCGGCGAACCCGTACAGGGTCTGCGCGTCCTCACGGATGTGATGGTGCACCCACACGAAGACCTCGGAGCCCTCGACACCGAGCGCACCGCTCGTGGCCGGGGTGGTCGACATCCGGTAGCCCATGCCGCCGACCTCGACGGTGACATCGGTACCGGTGCGATCGAGGAGCGTGCCCCTCAGTGACCCGATCATCGGAGCCCCCTCATCGGACGGTCACCATGGACGGGGCGTAGGCGACGTGGCAGAGGGCCACGGCCGCGGCATCAGCGGCATCGGCGGGACGCAGCACGGCGCTGTGACCCAACAGTCGGCGAACCATCTCCTGCATCTGCTCCTTGTCGGCGGAGCCGTAGCCGGCCACCGCTTCCTTGACCTGGTTGGGGGAATACTCGATCACGTCGCACCCGCGGCCCGCCGCCTCGGCCATCACGATGCCCGAGGCCTGGCCGACCGACATCGCCGTGCTCACGTTCACCTGGAACAACACCCGCTCGATGGCGACGGCGCTCGGCGGGTAGTCGTCGAGGAGCTCGCGCACATCGCGCTGCAGGATCGCGAGGCGTTTGGGGGTGCTGAGGTCGACGGGTGTCGTGAGCACACCGACCGCGACCGCACGGGAGCGACCGCGAGGGCCCACCGACAGGACGCAGTAGCCGCAGCGGGACAGGCCCGGATCGATCCCGAGGACGAACACCTGTACGAGGCTAGTCGACCTGGGCCCCGGGGGAATGTGACCCATCACAGCGAAACGGGTCAGGTCCGACCCGCAAACGGCCGATAGCTCTCCAAATGGCTGACCAGACATCTCTCCCACCCACCGTGTCGCTTCGCGGCGTGGGTCACCGATTCGGCGACGTCCAGGCGCTCGACGAGCTCACCTTCGACGTGCCGGCCCGACGCATCACGGTGCTCCTCGGCCCCAACGGCGCCGGAAAGACGACCGCCATCCGATCGATCACCGGGGCCCTGTCGCCGAAGGCCGGCGACATCTCCGTGTTCGGCACCGATCCCCGCGGCGAGGGCGACCAGGTGCGCCCCCGTTGTGGCGTCGTCTCCGCGAAGCCGGCGCTCTACGACCGGCTCTCGGGCTACGACAACCTCCTCTACTCCGCACAGCTCTACGACGTGCCGGCCGCCGGGCTGCGCCAGAAGATCGTCGCCGCCGCCGAGCGGTTCGGCATCGCCGACGCCCTCGACCACCAGGTCGGCGGCTACTCGACCGGCATGAAGACCCGCCTGGCCCTGTCCCGATCGACGCTCCACGATCCCGATCTCCTGCTCTTCGACGAGCCTACGTCGGGCCTCGATCCCGAGAGCTCGCAGGCCGTCCTCGACCTGATCCGCGAGATGACGAACGACGGTAAGACCGTCGTGATGTGCACCCACCTGTTGGCCGAGGCGGAAGGCCTCGCCGACCACATCGTGGTGATGGAAGCGGGCCATGCGCTGTGCACCGGCACCCCCGACGAGCTCACGGAGCGCTACCTGCCGGCGGCAATGGTCGTGCTCGACGCCGAGGCACCCGACCAGCTCGACCGCCTCGCCCACATGACCGGGGTCATCGGCTACGACCGCACCGACGTGGCCCGCATCGAACTCGACGGCTTCGGCCGAGTGCCCGACCTCGTGCTGAGCCTCGCCCGCGACGGGGTACGCCTCACCCGCGTCGAGCCCCACGTCCCCACCCTCGAGGACCTCTACTTCGCCGTACGTCGGGAGCGAACCGAACTCCTTGCCGGGCGTCCACTCCCGACCCTCGACACCCCCGATCCTCAGGGTTTCGGTCGCGCCAACGCCCGCTCAGCGGGCGTTTCGACGACCGAAACGGTGGGGGCCGGCCACGAGGAGGTCAGCGCATGAACTGGAAACGCATGTGGATCGTCGCCCGCACCGACCTCAAGCAGCTCGCGCAGGCCAAGGACTACTGGGTCCCGATGGTGGCCTTGGGTGCACTGTTCTTCCTGGTCGTGCCCGCCATCCTGCTGCTCACGATCACCAAGATCGGCAACGTCGAGATCGTCAACCAGATCTCCAACACGCTGAAGGTGCTGCCCAAGGCGGCGCAATCCCAGATCAGGGGCACCTCGCCCGAGGGCAAGACGAGCTTCGCGCTCGCAGTGTTCCTGTTCGCCCCCGTTGCCGTGGTCGTTCCCCTGACGATCTCGACGGCGGTCGGCGCAGCGACCATCGTCGGCGAGCGCGAGCGGGGCACCGGCGAGTTCCTCGCCCACTCCCCCGCCTCGGCCCGCGAGATCTACCTCGGCAAGCTCATCGCCAGTCTCGTCCCCGGCTACCTGACGACGATCGTCGGGTTCGGCCTGTACTCGGTGCTCGTGAACGTGATCGCCGGTCCCGAGGTCGGCGGCTGGTTCTTCCCGACGGCGCAGTGGTGGATCCTGATGTTCTGGGTCATCCCGCCGTTCCTGGCATTCACGCTGTCGCTCGTGCTGCGCCTCTCGGCACGGGTGAAGTCGACCGCGGCTGCGCAGCAGGCCTCCGGCCTCGTGTCGCTGCCGCTGATCATGATCGCCTACGGACAGAGCTCAGGCGCCTTGTTCGGTGCGCAGGTCTCGGGGTTCTACGTGGGCCTCGTCGCCTGGGTCATCGCCATCGTCAGCCTCAGTCGCGGCGTCCGCTCTGTCACCCGGGCCCGCCTCCTCGGCGTCGCCAACGAGGTGTAGCCGCACGGGCTGCGCTGCGACGGAGCGACGGCGGTGCTACCTGCTCACGCTTCGGCGACGAGTTCCTGGAGCGGACGGAAGCCGCTGCCCGGCCCGATCGAGCGGTGTGCCCCGACCACCACACCGTCGGCGTCGATGACGAACGTCGAGCGACGATAGAGGTCGAGCAGACCGAGGATGCCGAACGCCCGGCCGACCGACTTGTCGACGTCGCTCAACATCGGGAACGCGAACCCGCCGTGCGCCTTGGCGAACAGCTGGTGGCTCTCGGGATCCTGCGGGCTGATCGCCACGAGCTGGATGCCGTCACGGTCGAGGAGCCCGATGTTGGCCGTGTAGCTCAGCAACTGCTCGGTGCACACCGGCGTGTTGTCGGCCGGATAGAACGCCACGATCAACGGCGCGCCGGCGAACTCGCCGCTCGTGAAGTGACGCCGCTCCCCCGTCGAACCATCGATGCCGTCGAGCTCGAACACCGGCGCACGGTCGCCGACGCGGAGCACCGGTGGGTTGCCCGGATCGTCGGGGCCCCCGTCCAGCGCCGGCGCCGCTTCCCCGCCCGGCTGACTAGTCAAGCTCGGCCATCAGGGCGTCGGGGATGTCGAAGTTGGCGTAGACCTCCTGGACATCGTCGTGGTCGTCGAGCGCCTCGATGACCTTGAGGACGGCCTTGGCGGTCTCGAGGCTGTCGATGGTGATGAGCGACGACGGGATCATCGTCAGCTCCGCCGACATGACCGCGTATCCGGCGGCCTCGAGCGCAGACGACACCTCGTGGGTGGCCGAACCGTCGGCCACAACATGCCAGTTGTTCTCGGCGTCGCGGGAGATGTCCTCGGCGCCCGCCTCGAGCGCCGCCTCCATCAGTTCGTCCTCGTCGACAGCGCCGTCGACCGTGACGATGCCCTTGCGCTCGAACTGCCACGCCACCGCGCCCGGCTCGGCGATCGAGCCGCCGTTCTTGGAGAACACCGAGCGCATCTCGGGGCCGGTGCGGTTGCGGTTGTCGGTCAGCACCTCGACGTACACGGCGACACCACCGGGCGCGTAGCCCTCGTAGTTGACCTCCTGGTACTCGACACCCTCGAGCTCGCCGGTGCCACGCTTGACGGCACGTTCGATCGTGTCGAGCGGCACCGAGGCGGCCCGCGCCTTCTGGAACATCGTGCGGAGCGTCGGGTTGGATTCCCGATCACCCCCGCCGGCACGAGCGGCAACCTCGACCTGCTTGATCAGCTTCGCGAACTGCTTGCCGCGCGCCTTGTCGGTCGCGCCCTTCTTGTGCTTGATCGTTGCCCATTTGGAGTGACCCGACATGGAAGAGTCTCCTTCTACGAACTGGTGATCGCGTCGAGGAACAGACGGTGCAGGCGATCATCGGCACCGAGCTCTGGATGGAACGTAGTGGCCATGACGGCCCCCGCGCGTACGAACACCGCATTGTCGCCGACAGCGGCCAACACCTGCACACCGTCACCCGTGCGCTCGATGATCGGCGCCCGGATGAACGTCGCATGGAACGGCGCATCCAGGCCGTCGACGTCGATCTCGGTTTCGAACGAATCGATCTGGCGGCCGTACCCGTTGCGCCGCACGTCGATGTCGAGTGTCTCGAAGTCGCGTTGGTCGGCGCGCCCGTCCGCGATGTGGCTCGCCAGCATGATGGCTCCGGCGCACGTGCCGAACGCTGGCATGCCGGCGGCGAGCCGCTCGGAGATCGGCTGGAACAGACCCGTGGAGACGGCCAGCTTCGACATCGTGGTCGACTCGCCACCGGGGATCACGAGCGCGTCGACACCGTCGAGGTGCTTCGGTTGCCGGACCGCGATCGTGCTGGCCCCGAGGCCTTCCAGCATGCGTTGATGAGCAGCGAAAGCGCCCTGGAGTGCGAGAACGCCGACGTGCGGGGTCATGCCGGAGGTACCGGAGCGATAGCAGGGAGCGAAGCGACCGTACCTAGCGAAGGTGGCCTCCGGCAGCCAGAAATGGCTACCAGCCCCGATCGGCGAACGTCGTCTCGAGGCCGCCGATCTCGAGGCCGGCCATCGACTTGCCGAGCCCGCGGCTGACCTTCACCAAGATGTCGGCGTCGTCGAAGTTGGTGGTCGCTTCGACCACGGCCTTCGCCATGATGTCGGGGTGCTCGCTCTTGAAGATGCCTGAGCCGACGAACACGGCCTGGGCGCCGAGCTGCATCACGAGCGCGGCGTCCGCCGGGGTCGCGATGCCACCGGCGCAGAACATGGGGACCGGAAGGACACCGGTGTCGTGGATCTCCTGCACGAGGCCGAGCGGGGCCTGCAACTGCTTGGCCCATTCGAACAGCTCGGCGGGATCGGCCTGCGTGATCTTGCGGATGTCACCGAGGATCTGGCGGAGGTGACGAACCGCCTCGACGATGTTGCCCGTGCCGGCTTCGCCCTTGGAGCGGATCATGCACGCACCCTCGGAGATGCGACGGAGCGCCTCACCCAGGTTGGTGGCGCCGCACACGAACGGCACGTCGAACGCCCACTTGTCGATGTGATGGGTCTCGTCCGCGGGGGTCAGCACCTCGGACTCGTCGACGTAGTCGACCCCGAGCGCCTGCAGGATCTGCGCCTCGGCGAAGTGACCGATGCGGGCCTTGGCCATGACCGGAATGGTCACTGCCGCCTTGATCTCCTCGATCATCTGCGGATCGCTCATGCGGGCGACGCCGCCGTCGCGGCGGATGTCGGAGGGCACCCGCTCGAGGGCCATGACGGCGCACGCACCGGCGTCCTCGGCGACCCGCGCCTGCGCGGCGTCGACGACGTCCATGATGACGCCGCCCTTCAGCATCTCGGCGAGGCCGCGCTTGACCTGGACGGTGCCGCGAAGCGACGAAGGAGCGACCGGGGAGGCTGAATCAGTCATGGGCCCAGTGTATCTCTCCGCCTGAGGCCCTCCGAAGCGAGTAACGGCGGTACGCCGTCACCAGTACAGCGGCCGAACACCGCGGCCGGCCGATCAGCCGGCCAGCATCGAGGCCGCGACCTCGGGCGACATCGGCGCCGCCGTGGCACCGTCGGTGAACTCGACCCAGGTTCGCCCCGGGGTCAGCCGGATCGGCTGGCCGTCAGCGCCCGTGAGGGTGATCGGCTCGAGCTGGGACGGACGGTTCCACGTGCCGGTGACCGCGGTGCCGCCCGCACCGAGGACCGTCACCTTGCCGGTGCCCTCGGTCTTCGCCGTCGGCGTCTTGGAACCGCCCCGGTACTGGATCTCCATGATCACGACGTTCGCAGCGTTCGCCTGACCGGTGCCCTCGGTCTGGTCGCGCTTGTTGTACTGCCACCGGAGCCACTGATTGCCGGCGGGGTCCCACACCCACGCCGACGGCGTGTCGCCGACCTTCTCGGTCATGCCCGGCATCGGGATCGCTCCGGCGTTGGTCTCACCCTCTCCGAGGTACTGGAACAACGTCAGCGGCGGACCCTGGTTGGGCTCGGCGTAGGCGAACAGCTTGTCGGTCGACGTGAACAGGTTGTGCGGCGCCTTGCGACCGCTCTTGCGGAAGTAGTCCTTGGGGTGCTTGTCCCAGTTGACGTTGACGACCCACTCGCTGCGGTACACGTCCCGCACGACACCCTCGTTGGCGCCCGACCAGCCGAAGAGCGGCTTGCCGAGGAGGGCGAGGATGGGCGGGTCGCTGTAGCGCGCCGAGCGCGTCGGGCCGATCTCGCCGGCGTCCTGGCTGTGGAACACCGCCATCAGCCGGCTGATGCCCTCCACCTTGATCTCGAAGACGATGTCGGCCTGGTTGAGGCCCTCCTGGGGCATCGCGTCGACCGAGTTGTCGATCTTCACCGCCAGCGCCGGACGAAGGAGCTTGACCGCGGTGGCGTCGTCGATCGGCAGGCCCGTCAACGGCGCCGTCGCCGCCGCGACCGGCACGGCGGTCGTGGTCGTGGTCGCCTCGGTGGTCGTCGTCGAGGTCGACGTGGTCGTCGTGGCCGGAGGATCGGCCTTCTTGTCGTCGCCGCCACAGCTCGTCGCCATGAGCAGAGCCACGGCGCAGCAGGCGGTCGATCGGAGCGTGAGGTTGCGAGGAGATCGAGACATGAGGCCCGCGAGGCTAGTCCGATGACGGGAGGGCTACAGCTCCGCCATGAGCGACGCGCGCTGGTCGATCGGCGCTCCTCCCCCGAACAGGGCAGAGAGTTGGTACGCCGTCGTGTCGGTGTCGGCCGCCTCGACCAGCGGGTCGGCGAGCCACAAGTGGGCGGTGCCCCACGTCGCCGACACCACGCCGGTGCCGAGCGCCTCCATCTTCTCGAGCGCGGAACCGAGGCCCGGAGGGTACCGGGTCATGTCGATCGCGCCCAGGTCCGACAGGAACTCGCGCTGATCGCCGAGCACTCGTCGCAGCCGGCCGGCGCGCCACCCGGCGAGGAAGGCGACGTACCCCATCGGGCGACCGGGACGCCGCGGGCCGTTGCGCACCAGTGGGCCACACACCAGCATCGCTGCCTGCGCACCCAGCTCGGCATCGTGGCTCCGGAGGCGCACCAGCGCCTCGGCGAGCACACCCTCGAGTTCGACGCGGTCGAGCTGCTCGAGCAGACCCGTGGTGGCAATGACCACACCCTCGTCGGGCGGCCCGTAGACCGCCAGGTTCGGGCGGGCCTCGTCGATCACCTGCAGCGTCGGCATGACCGACCCCGAGCTGATCGACAGCCCTTCCATGAGGTTGTGGTAGCGGGGGAACTCCGGCTCGGGAGCGGGGCGGGCCCCGAACACGGTCGCGAGCCCTGCCGACGCCGACTTGGGGAGGATGACGGCGACGATCACACCCGACAGCACCCCGGCCACGAGGCCGATCCACCAGGTCGCCACCAGACCGACGATGACGCCCACCACGATCGCCGTCGCGAGCGCCTGCGGCACGACGAGGAACTTGGTGGCTTCGCGATTGCGGTCGGTGCGGTCGAGGAGCGTGCGCGCTTCGATACTCATGACAGGACCGTTCTCCTCGCGGAACTCATGCGCCGAAATCGACCGCGACGTTGCCCCGCGACTGGTCATCGGCCTGGAAGTACTGACGTTCCTCGAACTTGAACATGTTGGCCACGACCACGCTCGGGAACGACTGGATCTTGGTGTTGTAGGCCCGGACGTTGTCGTTGTAGTACTGCCGGGCGTAGGCGATACGGTCCTCGGTCGAGCTGAGTTCGGTCTGCAACTGCTGGAAGTTCGTGTTGGCCTTGAGGTCGGGGTAGGCCTCCGACAGGGCGAAGACCGACTTGAGCGCACCGGTGATGACGTTCTCCGCTGCCGCCTTGTCCTCGATCGAGTTGGCCGACATGGCCATGTTGCGGGCCTGGATCACGGCCTCGAGCGTGCCGCTCTCGTGCGCCGCATAGCCCTTGACCGTGGCGACCAGGTTCGGAATGAGGTCGTGCCGACGGTTGAGCTGCACGTCGATCTGGGCGTACGCCGCCTCGATCTTGTTGCGGAGCCCGACGAGGCCGTTGTACGTGAACATGAACGCCAACCCGACGATCACGACCAGCGCTATGAGGATCACCAGGACCCAGATCATGTGCTCTCCTCGGACCGCGGCCGACAGAGCGGACGCGATCGCCCGTCCATGATAGGCACGCTCCCCTCGGGACCGGGTTCTCCCTCCACACCAGGGCGATGAGCCCTCCGGCGATCGACCGTCGTGTGCCGCCAGATCTCCCGAGCGCAGATCACGCGAACGCGCCGTGTGAGATCGACGCGCCCTGGACGCGTGATCGCCACCGACCGTGAGCGTTCCAGCGCTCATTTCACTGTCAGGGGTGCGATTTAGGCTCGGTCGAGCGCAGCTCGACTGCGACTCGAACCTCCGGTTCCCCCAACACGAGAACAACCCCGAGAGGCGAACGCGATGCTCCGGAACGACGGACCCCGCGTGATCGAAGCCGAGCGTCCTGCGACGCAGACCAACGTGAGGACAGAACTGGCACGCATCGGCCGGCAGTGGTTGGTGTCCATCACCCGCCTCGTCGAGCTGTCAGCCGAACTCGACCAGTCCGGCGAATGGGCGCTCGACGGCTCCCCCACCTGCGCGCACTGGATCGCGAGCGTGCTCGACATCGAGGTGAGCACCGCCCGCGAGTGGCTCCGCGTCGGACGGGAACTCCGCCGGCTCCCCAAGACGCGGTCGGCCCTCCGGGATGGACGGCTGTCCTACACCAAGGTTCGCTCCGTCACGCGGCTCGCGACGGCCGAGCACGAGGGCGAACTCCTGGACATCGCCGAGCGAACGGCACCGGGCCAACTCGGCACGGCCTTGGCAGCCTGGTCGGCTCGCAACGAGGACGAGGCCACACGGAACCAACGCCATCAGCGCGACCGGTCCCTCACGTGGCGAACCGAGCCCGACGGCATGGTGACCGCATCGATCCGGATGACCCCGGAACAGGCCGCGCTCGTCATCGCAGCGATCGACGCCGAGGTCATGCGGGGAGACGGACGCGAGACCGACCCGAACACCGACAAGAACGCCACCGACGGTGAGATCGACGCGTCCGGGACGCGTCCATCTCACGTTCGGTGGTCGAGCCTGGGCCAGCAACGGGTCGACTCGTTGGTACGTCTCATCGGAGGCGGGGGGTCAGAGGTCACGACCGAGGTCATCCTCCACGTACGAGCCGACGGATGCACGCTCCACGACGGCACGCCGATCGGAGGCTCGATCGTGGAGAGAATCGCCTCGGAGGCCTCGCTGCGGGTCATGATCCACGACGCCGAGTCACGTCCGATCAACGTCTCGGGAACGCACCGGCACCACACGAAACGGCAGAAGCTCGTGGTGAAGGAACGCGACGACGTGTGCGTCGACTGCGGAGGGACGGACTTCCTCGAGTACGACCACGTACCCGACTTCGCCGTCACGAAGCACACACTCGTCGAGGAGACCGACCTCCGGTGCTCCCGGTGCCACAGAGCGCGTCATTCCACCGCCGGCGGTGGCAGATGAGGTCGCAGTTCCCTCAGGCGTTGAGCGCGGCCTCGGCGATGACGGCCTCGTAGAGGACGGTGTACGCCTCGGCCAAGCGATCCATCGAGAACCGATTCGCGCGGTCGCGACCGCTCGCACGCAGGCGGTCGGCCAGCGCGTCGTCGCCGAGCACCTCAGAGATGGCCATGGCGAACGCTGCCGGGTCCCCCCGTTCGGGCAGGAGCGCTGCGGCCGGCTCGCCGTCGAGCGGACCGGCGACGCCCACGTAGCCGCTGATCGACGAGGCCACCACCGGTGCGCCGGCCGCCATTGCCTCGAGGAGGATCACCCCGAACGACTCGCCACCGAGCGACGGTGCCACGAACACGCTGGCTGCGGCCATCCGTCGGTTCCGCTCGTCGTTGCTGATGCGGCCGAGCCACTCGATGCGATGGTCGGCAGCATGGCGCGCTTGCAACTCCTCGGTCTCGGGGCCCGATCCGGCGACCCACACCCGCAGGTCCTGGTCGATGAGGCCCACGGCGTCGAGCAGGACCCCCAGGCCCTTGCGCTCCTCGTGGCGCCCGACGAACAAGACCGTCGGGCGGTCGTCGACCGCGCCGTCGGGGCCGGGCGGGTCGACCCACGGCTCGGCCGACGCGAACTGGTCGACCTCGACTCCGTTGAACAGGATCGTCCACGGCTCGGGAATCGCGACGCCTGCCAGGGCCTGCGCGTCCTGGGAGACGGCGACCTTGGCGTCGATCCTCGACCCGAACCAGCGGGCGAGGCTCGACATCGACTTGTACATCGGCTGCTCGCCGGCGGCGTGGAACGTCCCGACGATCGGGGCCGAGCGGAGCATGAGTGCCGTCACGGTCGGGCCGGGCACGAGCGGTTCGTGGAGATGGAGGACGTCGAACTTCTCGTCCCACAGCGCCCGCATGGTGCGCAATTGTGCCTGAGGGTTCGGCGAGATCGGGGCGATGGAACCGTTGGCGGCGTTCATCACCGATGGCCCGATGACCGTGACGCCGCCCTCGGTGGGCGGAGCGTCCGCCGGCGCCAGGATCTGGACGTTGTGCCCACGCTCGCGCAGCGCCCGGGCCAGACCCAGCACCTGGCCCTGCACACCACCGGGCACGGTGAGGCTGTACGGACAGACCATCCCGATGTGCACGACGTCGACCCTGCTCAGCCGCGACGGGGCGGCGGCGTGGTGCCGAGCGCCTCGTAGTCGCTCGGCCAGTTCGGTTGCAGGAGGTGCCATTGCTCGGGTGCCCGGGCGATGAGGCCTTCGAGCTCGGTGGCGAGCACCTGGGTGAAGCGGACGACGTCCTCACGGATCGAGGTCGCTCCGGGCGTCCGCTCGATCTCGATCGGAGGGCGCACGACACCGTGCACTCCACGTTCGGTAAAGTACACGGCGGTGGGCAGCACCCGGCAGCCGCCGCGCAACGCCATCACGGCGGGGCCCGCCGGCAGCGAGGTCGTCTCACCGAAGAAGGTGATCTCGGGTCCGGCGCGGGTGAGGTCGCGGTCGCACAGCAGGCACACGATCTCCTTGTTGGCCGCTGCCATCGCCACCTCGTCGGCGGCGGTGGGACTGAGCGGGATGATGTTCATGCCGAGCGACGTGCGGAACTCGAGGAACCACTCGAACAGTTCGGGTGGCTCGAGCTGCTCGACCACCGCGGCCAGGCCCCAGTTCCGAACCTGGGTGATCCAGAACGCTGCCCATTCCCAGCCACCGAGGTGTGGCAGCGCGAGCACGGGGCCGACGGCGTCGTGCTCCATCGCTTCCTCGATGTGCTCGATGCCCTCGACGGTGAACCCGGCGGCCACCTCGTCGACCGACATTCCGGTCAGACGGAACGAGTCGTAGTAGTAGCGGGCGTAGCTCTCGAAGGTCGCCTGCACCTTGGTGTTGATCTCGTTGCGGGTCAGGTCGCGCCCGTAGACACGGCGTAGGTTCCGCTCGACGATGAGGCGCTTGTCGCCGCCGCGCAGCGCTGCGGCGTGGCCGGCGGCGGCGAGCACGGGGGCGCCGATCTGGCGCGGGGCGCGTTGGGCAAGCGCTTCGCCGAGTTTGTAGGCGCCCACGATCGCTGGACCGGCGGCGCGCTCCAGCGCCGGCGCGAGGGCCTTGCGGGCTGCGGCGCGAGCGGCGCCGATGGGGTCGAGCGGGGCCACCGATCAGTAGCCGCGGCGAGTCCGGGCTCGTTCGCGGGCCTCGGCGCGACGCGCCTGCCAGCGCGCAGCGGCCGGCGACGGCGTCGAGGCACGGGAGCGACGACGGGCGGCAGCGGGACGGGGCATGGGCAGCGGCTTCGAGGCCTGGTTCCACACCTTCACAAAACGCTGGATCGCGGTGGCCATGTTGAGCACCACGAGCACCACGAGGGCGGCAATGAGGAACCGGTCGAAGAGGAGGCCGGCACCGAGGATCACGAATCGTTCGGCCCGCTCGACGAGGCCACCGCGGGCGTCGAGGCCGAGCGCGTCGGCCTTGGCGCGGATGTAGGACGGCAGCACGGCCGTACCGAACGCAGCGAAGGCGAGCACCGGGAGGTATCGGCTCTGGTCGGTCTGCGAGGCGAGGTACCAGGCGACGCCACCGAACAGGAGCGCATCGGTGACGCGGTCGCTGACGGAATCGAAGAAGGCGCCGCGCTGGCTCGACGTGCCCGAGGCCTTGGCCACGGCACCGTCGAGGGTGTCGGGAATGCCCGTGAGTGCGAGGAGGATGACACCGAGGCGGAGCGCGCCGGCCCCGACGGCGATGGCGCAGGCGACCGACATGGCCAGGCCGACGGCGGTGATGGCGTCGGCGGGGATGCCCGCGCGCTTCACGCTCATGCCGACTGGCTTGACCCAGGTCTCGATCTGGCCGCGGAAGCGTCCGTCGAGCATCGTGACTCCTTCAGCTGTCGTCAGCGGGTGCTAACTGCAGCAAGCATAGGGGAACGTTCATTCAGCGTACAGCCACTGCCGCGGGCGAGTCCGGCACTGTTGCCGCATCGACCCACCTCGACCGTTGAGCTGTCGGTGAATCCGGCCACCGGAGCAGTCAGGAAGCGGAGGTCGCCCAGTCCTCGGGGTTCTGCTCGGCGAACCACTCGACGACCTCGCCGGAGATGCCGTCGACGACGACGATCGCCCGCCGCGACGGCGGGTTGTCCGCGGAGTAGGCCAGCAGGCGCCACACCGGACGCGACAGCCAACCTCGCCACACCATCTGCGCGGACGCGTGGCCGACGGTGAACCCCACGGTGCGGTTGGCGGTCGCGAGCGCCTCCGTCTCGTCGACGAGCAGGGTGCGACCTGCGATGAGGCCGTAGATCGCAAAGCCACCGAGGAACACGGCGACCCACAGGTACCCGTCGTTCACGAGCGGCGAACTGTCGCGCTTGGTGATCCACAACAGGAGGCACACCGCCGAGATCAACAGGTAGATCGCCGCGGGGATACGGCGACGGTTGTTGTTGGGCAGGAGGTAGTCGGCCGACGCCTCGGCGACGTTGAGGTCGGCGGGCAGTTCGTCGACGACGTCGGCGTCATCGATCTCGGGCGTGGACTCGGGGGACTCGGTCACAGCGCCGAGCCTAGGAGGAGACGCAGCGGCGCCCCAATCCGCTCGGGGCGAGGTGTGGACCGGAGCGCACGAATTCCGTGCGCTCCGGTTCAAACCTTCCCGCCGGATCAGTGGTCAGGGCCGCTACCAGACGGCCCGGAGCGAAGCGAGCGCGTCGTCGAGCGACACGGGGAGCACCCTGGTCTCGGCGGCGACGCCGATGAAGTTGGCGTCGCCGGTCCAGCGCGGCACGCAGTGCACGTGGAGGTGATCGGACTGGCTGCCGCCGGCGGCGGCCCCGAGGTTGACCCCGACGTTGACGGCGTCGCACCGGAACGCCGCCTTGAGCGCCACCACCGACGAGCGCACGAGCGCCCACAGCTCGATGTGCTCGTCGTCGGTGAGCGCTTCGAGGTCGGCGACACCACGGTTGGGGAGCACCAACAGGTGCCCGGAGGTGTAGGGGAACTTGTTGAGGAGCACGAAGCAGGTGCGGCCGCGGTGCAGCAGGTGCTTCTCGTCGTCGGTCCCGTCCGCGGCGAGGATGCGCTCGAAGAGCGTGCGTCCGTCGGTGGGCGCGTCGGAGCGTGACTCCACCGACGACGTGACGTAATTGGAGCGCCAGGTGGCCCAGAGGTGGTCGAGCGGCATCGTCGGGACCGAACCCTCAGACGCCGCGGAAGTCCGCGACCTCGGCCGTGACCCGTTCGGTGAACGCCGCGACCGCGACGTCGCGCTCGACGTCGTTGCCTCGGGCGTTCACGCCGACGGTGCCATTGGCGACATCGTCGTCGCCGACGACGAGGACGTAGGGCAGCTTCTCGCCCTTGGCCTTGCGGATGCGGTTGCCGAGCGATTCGTCGGCCCACACGATGTCGGCGCGCAGGCCGACGGCCTTCAGCGACGACAGCACCTCGGACGCGTAGTCGGCATGGGCATCGGCGACGGGGAGCACCCGCACCTGCACCGGGGCGAGCCAGGTGGGGAGCGCACCCGCGTAGTGCTCGAGCAGGACCCCGAAGAAGCGCTCGACCGAGCCGAACAGCGCCCGGTGGATCATGACCGGCTGCTGACGGGTGCCGTCGGGGGCGATGTACTCGATGCCGAAGCGCTCGGGCAGGTTGAAGTCGAGCTGCAGCGTGGACAGCTGCCAGCTGCGGCCGATGGCGTCGCGCACGTCGACGTCGATCTTGGGGCCGTAGAACGCGCCGCCGCCGTCGTCGACGATGTAGTCGAGCCCGTGGGCATCGAGCGCTGCCCGGAGCCCGTTGGTGGCCAGCTCCCACAACTTGTCGTCGCCGACCGACTTCTCGAGCGGCCGCGTCGACAGCTTGGCCTGGAAGTCGGTGAAGCCGAACGAGCGCAACACGTCGAGAACGAAATCGAGCAGCGACGCGAGCTCCTCCTCGACCTGCTCGAGCGTGCAGAAGATGTGGCTGTCGTCCTGGGTGAAGCCGCGGCTCCGGAGCAGACCGTGCACGGCCCCCGACAGCTCGTAGCGGTACACGGTGCCCAGCTCGAACAGCCGCAGCGGCAGGTCGCGGTAGGAGCGCTGCTGCGACCGGTACACCATCACGTGGAACGGGCAGTTCATCGGCTTGGGGTAGTAGGTCGCGCCGTCCATCTCCATGGGCGGGTACATGGAGTCGGCGTAGAAGTCGAGGTGGCCCGAGGTCTCCCACAGCACCGACTTGGCGATGTGGGGGCTGAACACGAAGTCGTAGCCGCCGTGCTCGTGGCGGAAGCGGGAGTAGTCCTCCATCGTCTTGCGGACGAGCGCACCCTTGGGATGCCACACGGCGAGGCCGGGCCCGAGCTCCTCGGGCCACGACACCAGGTCGAGGTCGTGGGCGAGGCGGCGGTGGTCGCGCTTGATCGCCTCCTCCAGACGGTGCAGGTGCGCGGCGAGGTCCTTCTTGTTGGCCCACGCCGTTCCATAGATGCGCTGCAGCATCGGGTTCTTCTCGGAGCCCCGGAAGTAGGCGCCGGCGACCCGCATGAGCTTGAAGTGGCCGAGGCGACCGGTGGACGGCACGTGCGGACCGCGGCACATGTCCACGAACGCCGGCGTGTTGCGATAGAAGCTGATCCGCTCCCCCGCCGACACCTCGCCGTCGGCATCGTCGCCCGACGCCGCCAGGTCCATGAACTGCTGCTTGTAGGGATGCGCGGCCATCAGCTCCTTGGCTTCGGGAACCGGCAGCTCGAAGCGCTCGAAGGTCTGGTCGGCGGCGATGATCTCGCGCATGCGGGCGTCGATGGCGGCGAGGTCGTCCTCGGAGAACGTGGCCCCCTCGGGAAGCTCGAAGTCGTAGTAGAAGCCGTCGTCGATGGCGGGGCCACCGGCGAACGTGGCACCCGGCCACATCTCGAGGACGGCCTGCGCGAGCACGTGGGCGGTCGAGTGCCGGAGATGTTCGAGGGCCTCGGGATCGCGGTCGGTCACGAACTTCACGGTGGCGTGGTCGGGAAGGGGTGCGGCCAGGTCGTGGGGCTCGCCGTCGACATCGACGACGAGCGCTGCCTTGGCCAGGCCCGGACCGATCGACTCGGCCAGGGTGGTGCCGGTCGCGCCCTCGGGGAGGCTGCGTTCGGAACCGTCTGGGAGCGTGATCGTGATGTCGGACATGGCGAGCATGCTACCGGCGCCCCTTCGAGCCCCCGTGCAGTTTGCCCAACCCCCGAGACGAGTTGGTGACACACTGTTATGTACCCTGCTCTCACGCAGCTACCAGCCCGGAGTGTGATGACCATGTCTCGTAGGTTCCGCTCGATCCCACTCACGCTG
>ENA-UOWE01001477-UOWE01001477.1-activated-sludge-metagenome-genome-assembly--contig:-NODE-1477-length-28835-cov-5.371230_pt1 | contig 28835 bp, 12 predicted proteins | sample MGYA00249841_ERZ761562 | MGnify/ENA primary metagenome ERZ761562 (study PRJEB28883, sample SAMN05720200) | activated sludge metagenome | isolation source: Anaerobic digester | place: Japan...
ACGACTTGTGGAGGGAATTATTCTGCACCAAGTGGTAATATGGTCGATTGTGCCTATAGCACAGCTGCTACGGAAGTATTAGATATTTCAAACGCATTAGTAGGTCAATATTATTTATTGTGTATAACGAATTTTGCTAACTGTACCGGAAATTGTGTTTTCTCTCAAACTTCAGGAACAGGAGCAACAGACTGTTCTATCGTTACATGCGATATTACAAATATGACTGCAACTGCTTCAGCTTGTAATTCCGGTACAAACACCTATTCTGTATCCGGAACAATAACTTTTAATGGTCAACCGACAACCGGTACTTTAACCGTAACCGACAATGCAGGCAATAGTCAAACGTTTAATGCTCCTTTTACCAGTCCAATTTCTTATAACATAACGGGTATTACAGCGGATGGCGCTGCTCATACGATTACGGCACAATTTAGCAATGCTCCGTCTTGTAACTATACGGTAACGTACACTGCTCCACCGGCATGCAATACATGCTCTGCAAATGCAGGACCCGACCAAACGGTATGTGGTTTAACAGCAACCTTGGGAGCAACAGGTGGTGCAGGATACAGTGCTTATCAGTGGTCAAATGTTGCAGGATTAACATTTAGTAATATATCTTCACCTACATCAACTGTAACGGCATCGTCAGCAGGTACATATACTTTGACTTGGAACGTAACAACGACTGCAGGTGTTAGTTGTACAGACCAAGTTGCTATTACGTTTGTTAATCCACAAGCAGGTTTTACCTATAACGGAAATCAATGTTTAACCGGTAATAGCTTTAATTTTACTAACACAGGGACATCATCAGGTGCAACGTATTCATGGACATTTCCGAGTGGAACACCTTCAACTTCCACAGCTCAAAATCCGACAGGCATTACTTGGAGCTCTCCCGGAACATATAATGTTACTCAAACTGTTACAATAGGCTCATGTTCTGCTACGTATAATCAAACAATAACTGTTTATCCAAATCCAACTGCATCTATATCCCCAACGAATGTAACTTGCTTTGGTGCGTGCAATGGAAGTGCATTGGCAAGTGGTTCCGGAGGAAGTGGAACGTATTCGTATAGTTGGAGCAATTCTGCTAATACTCAAAATATTTCTTCTTTATGCCCGGGGTCGTATACTGTTACGGTTACAGATACATATGGTTGTAAGGGGACGGCTACTGTAAACATTACTCAACCTGCTGCATTAAGTTTAAATGCAACTCGAACCAACCCAACATGTAATGGAGCATGTAATGGAACGGCAAATGTAGCAGTAAGCGGAGGTATTGGTCCGTTTAGTTATTTATGGAGTAATTCAGGGAATGCTGCAACTATAAATGGATTATGTGCAGGGACATACACTGTTACGGTTACCGACCAGGCATCGCCCGGATGTTCTCAAACAGCAAATGTTGTTGTAACCGATCCGCCCGCTATGGTATTAAGCACTTCAAAAGTAGATGCTACATGCGGTGCAAATAATGGTTCCGCTACAGTAACTATTACTTCTGGAGGAACTCCAAATTATAGTTATGCGTGGTCAAATGGATCTACGACAAATAATACAGCTTCAACTACAAACACAATTAATGGCTTAGGAGCCGGTGCTTATACAGTTACTGTAACTGATGCTAATGGTTGTTCAAAAACAACAACGGTAAATGTAGGAAGTTCAGGAGCTCCTTCTGTTTCTATTACTGCAAGTTCAAATCCCTTGTGTAATGGTCAGTGCAACGGAACCGCTACCGTTAGTTTAACAGTTACAACCACATCGCCTTATAATTATATATGGTCAAACGGTTCACAAACATTAGGAACTGCAGCTACAAGTAATAGTATAAATAACCTTTGTGCCGGAACAACATCTGTTACTGTAACAGATAATTTGAATTGCAGTGCTGTTACGTCTGTTAACCTTACTGCTCCAACAGCTTTAGTTTCGAGCACAAGTACTGCAAGTGCTCATTGTAATCATAATGATGGTTCAGCAACGGTATCCGTTTCGGGTGGAACTCCCGGTTATACTTATTTATGGAGCGCTTCAGCAGGTAGCCAAACTACCTCAACTGCCACAGGATTAGCTCCCGGTACTTATTCTGTTACTGTTACAGATTTAAATGCATGTACAATTGTTGCCTCTGTAACTGTTGGAAATTTAGCCGGAGTAGTGGCTTCTATTGCTTCGCAAACCAATGTTTCGTGTAGCGGTGGAAACAATGGTACAGCAACAGCAACGGGAACAGGCGGCAATATGCCTTATACATATTTATGGCCTGCTTCTGCAGGTAATCAAACTACTGCAACAGCATCTAATCTTATTGCAGGTACTTATGTTGTTACGGTTACGGATGCCAATGGTTGTACTTCCACATCTTCTGTTACTATTACGCAACCAACAGCTGTTACTGCTTCTATTTCTTCGTTTACACCTGCTTTATGTAATGGAGCATGTAATGGTACCGCTACTGTTGTAGGAGGAGGGGGGACTTCACCTTATACATATGTTTGGTCAAATGCCCAAACTTCAGCAACCGCAACGGGTTTATGTAATGGGACGTATAATGTTACTGTAAAAGATGCAAATAATTGCACTGCAATTACTTCTGTTACTATAACGCAGCCTACTGCTTTGACAGCTAGTGCAACTTCGACTTCAGCTCATTGCAATCAAAGCGATGGTTCTGCTACTGCTACAGCAAGCGGTGGAACTCCTCCGTATAATTATGCTTGGAGCAATAGTCAAAATGTTCAAAATATTTCCGGAATTCCGAATGGTAGTTATACCGTAACTGTTACTGATGCAAACGGTTGTACGGCTGTTGCTAATACAGTAGTTGGCAATATCCCCGGTGGAACGGCAACCATCGCAACAATAAATTATACTTCTTGTAATGGTGTATGTGACGGCTCAACTTCCGTTTCAATGTCAGGTGGAACAACTCCTTATTCGTATTTGTGGTCTAATGGAGCAACTACGGCTTCAATAACAGGTTTATGTGCAGCTATTTATACAGTAACTGTTACTGATGCTGTTGGTTGTACTGCTACAGCATTGGCTGATGTTAAATCACCTGATCCTCTCGTTTTATCTTTTTCGGTTAGTGATATATTTTGTTTTGGTGCATGCAATGGAAGTATTAGCGTAACGGCTTCCGGAGGTACATCGCCTTATTCGTATGCGTGGAGTAATTCAGTGTTTTTACCGAACAATAATAATTTATGTAGCGGAACATATACTGTTACCGTTACCGATAGTCATGGTTGTACAGCAAGCGGTAACCGGAGTATTAGCACTATTCCTCCATTAACAGTTTCAGGAACACCCACATCGGCGAATTGTAACCAATCGAATGGTGCTCTTGATATTACTGTTACAAATGGTGCAGCTCCTTTTTCATTTAACTGGTCAAATGGAGCAACAACTGAAGATTTAACCAATATTCCAGCAGGTGTTTATAATGTTACGGTAACGGATGTTAAGGGATGTACTGTAACAGGAAGTTATACGGTTTCTAATATTAGTGGTCCAACGGCAACTATTTCATCGTCATCGAATATAACATGCTATGGTTTATGTGATGGCGTTGCAACAGGTCAAGTTACTGGTGGTACTGCTCCATTTGTCTATGCATGGAGCAATGGTCAATTAAGTCAAACCGCAACAGGATTATGTCCTGGTGCATATACATTTAGTGTAACAGATGCGGTTGGATGTGTTAGCACTGCTAATGTAACAATAACTCAGCCAACTCAGTTGCAAGTTGTTAATATTTCGAGTACTTCTCCTGCATGCAATGGAAATTGTAATGGTACAGCTACCGTAGTTGTTTCGGGCGGAACAACACCTTATACATATCAATGGACGGGCGGAACACCTTTTGGAGGAAACACACCGACAGCATCATCAACAGGTGGAATTTGTAGTGGTATGTTAACCGTTACTGTTACAGATTCGAAAGGTTGTACTGTTACTGGTTCAACAGGAGTTATAGAGCCAGCAATATTGTCGTTAGTGCCAAATTCAAGTCCTGAATCTTGTTCTGGTGCTCATGATGGAACTGCCTCTGTAAATGCTGCCGGTGGGACAATCCCATATACGTATCAATGGTCAGCAAACGCAGGTGGGCAAACCACATCTACTGCATTTAATTTGGCCTCGGGGTCTTATTCTTGTACGGTTACCGATTCGCATGGTTGTACAGTAAGTATTCCTGTAAACGTTACAGGCCCGAATCCTTTGGTGTTTAATAATATTACAAGTACAGATATTCCTTGCTATCAGGCAAATAACGGGACTATATCGGTGAATGTTGGTGGCGGAACCCCTCCTTATTCATATACATGGACGAATTCTATTGGAACCTATTCTTCTACGAATCAAAATATTGGATATTTACCCGCTGAAACCTATTTCTTAACAGTAACCGATGCACATGGTTGTTATATTACTACGAATGTTGTTATAAATCAACCTCCTGTTTTACAATTGAATCTATCTAAAACAGATGAAACGTGTTACCAGTTTTGTAATGGCAGTATTCAAGCCAATGTTTCGGGTGGACAAGTCCCATATAGCTATTTGTGGACAAATGGTGCAGTTTCTTCTTCCATCAATAATTTATGCCCGGGAAATTATGGTGTGACTATTACTGATTATAATGGATGTACTGTTTCGTCTTCTGTAACTGTTATAGGACCTCCTTTATTGCAAATTGATGTTGTTAGTGTGGTACCGGCAACATGTGGTCAATCAAATGGAGAAGCCACAGTTAGTTTTCAGGGAGGAACTACCGGTTATACAATACAATGGTCAACCGGTGGCAATTCTGTTCATGAAACCGGAATGCCCGCAGGTAACCATACCGTAACATTAATTGATCAAAATGGTTGTATGGCAACTCAACAAGTTTCTATTCAAAACTTAACAGGACCCAGCATTACTTCTGTTATTTCCAGTCCGGTATCATGTGCTGGTGCTGCGGATGGTGTAGCTATTGTAAGCTATACTCCATCGAATCCCCCTGCTGGACCTTATGTTACTACTTGGAGTAATAGTATGCAAGGAGATACGATTACTGGTTTAGCCGGTGGAATTTATTATGTTACTGTTCAAGATATCAATGGCTGTGTAACAGCTGGTAATGTTGTTGTTCAAGAGCCAACACAATTTGTGTCGGTTGTATCTAGCACAACACATAATCATTGTTTTGGTGAATGCATTGGTACTGCAAGTGTACTTGCTGGCGGTGGTACGCCTCCTTATACCTATTCATGGTTAGGTATAGGACAAACTACATCCAGTGCTACAAATCTGTGTGCAGGAAATTATACTGTTGTTGCTGCTGATGCGAGAGGTTGTACAAGTGTCAATACGGTTACCATTAATGAGCCACCAGCTATAAATATTACAGGAACCACAACTGATGTGCTTTGCAATGGTGGCAGTTCCGGAGAAATATCAGTAAATGTTAGTGGCGGTACACCTGTTTATCAATATGTATGGCAAACACCAGCATATGGAACTACTTCGGTTATTGCAAATATGCCGGCCGGAACATATACTGTTGTTGTAACCGATAGTTGGAACTGTACTAACCAAGCTAGTTTCACTATCAATCAACCGGATCCAATTTTAGTTTACACAAGCTCAACACCTGCTCATTGTGGTGATAACAACGGTACTGCTACAATTGATTCTATTACGGGGGGTATTCCAAATTATAGTTTCTTATGGTCGCCCGGGAATATGACGACAACAAATGTAACTGATTTGGCAAGCGGTATATATCAGCTTATAACTACCGATGCAAATGGATGTACAGTTGTTACACCTGTTTCGGTTAGCGAAATATATCCACCCGAACATATAGGTTTCTCAAAAACAGATGCACTTTGCTATGGTAGTTTTGATGGTACAGCCACTGTTACAGTTAACGGCGGATTAGCTCCATATAGTTATCAATGGAGCAATGGACAAACAACGGCATTAGCTATTAATCTCGGTGCAGGAACTTATTCCGTTACTGTTACAGATAATAATGGATGTTCAATAGCCAACAGTGTTACAATTAATCAACCCAATCCAATTATTGTATATGCAAATGGTAGTGATACAATATGTATGGGCAATTATAGTGTAAACATTAATGCCAATGCTGCCGGCGGGACGCCACCCTATACATTTACCTGGACAGGGCCGGATTTGACCAATCCTAATTCTCAGGTTCAATTGGTTTCACCCGATTCAACAACAAATTATTTTGTAAATGTTTATGATGCAAATGGATGTGCCTCATCTACTCCGGGTAGTGTAATGATATATGTATATCCACCAATACAGGTAAGTATTTCAAGCGATGTGGTGATTTGTAAAGGAGATTTATATTCAATCAATGCAACGGCTCAAGGTGGTAAGCCTCCTTATACTTATATATGGAATATTGGATATGGAAATCCGAATCTTGTTACTCCTATTGATACTACTACCTATACAGTTGAAGTTCATGATGCTTGCGGAACACCACCAGCAACTGCCTCTATGACGATATACGTACAAGACCCTCCTCACATTATTCGCGAACCCAGATTCCAAAAAGGTTGTGTGCCACTATTAGCCAACTTTGATTGCTTGGTTGATCCTGCTTCTCAACCTGTTACTTATTCATGGAATTTTGGCGACCCATCATCAGGACTTTTAAATACTTCTACCGACAGTATTACTTCTCACTTATACGGAATTCAGGGAAATTATAGCGTTACATTAACATTAACCTCTTCATTTGGATGTCAAACAACTCAGATATATAATAATTTAGTTCAAGTGTTCCCTTATCCACAAGTTGATTTTTCATATAGTCCAACGGAAAATATTTCTGCTATAAATGGAGACGTATGGTTTGCTGCTCAAACCGATGCAAATAACCAGCTTATTTGGAACTTTGGTGATGGTAGTGTAGTTGCAGGACAGATGAACCCAATGCATACCTATACTCAACCTGGGGTTTATGAAATACTGTTGATAGCTCGAAACGGAGAAGGCTGTGCTGATACTGCTATTCATGCACTAAAAGTAAATGAAGTATTTACATTATGGGTTCCAACGGCATTTACTCCCGGAAGTGGAAATGGCAACGGATATTTCTATCCACGCGGATTAGGAATCGATTCGAGTGATTATTATTTGGCAATATTTGACCGTTGGGGTCAATTAATATTTGAAACGCGAGTATTTCCGCCTGCAACTAATTTAACTCCAAGTGAAACAATGACTTTATCGGCAACTCAAGCACACTGGCAACCCGGTGGTTGGAATGGCGGATACAATAATGATCCAACAAAACTAGTACCTGTTGGAACGTACACTTGGTATGTAAAAATAAAAGAAAAAGATACCGGTTATATACACGAAAAAACGGGTCCTGTTACTGTGATAAGATAATAAATGAGGCTGTCTATTTTTTGGGCAGCCTTTTTTATAAAAGTGATGTTCGATAAATTTGTATAATTCTAAAAAAAATGGTAGGTTTGCAGTCCGAAAATTTATCTTTATGGAAGAAAACAACATCAATCTTGAAAATCAAGATTTAGAAAATGAAAGTACCTTATCGAAAACCGAACAATTTATTGATAAAAACAAAAAAAGCATTACATACGTTGTTGCCGGTTTAATTATTCTTGTTGCTCTTTATTTTATTTACAAGAAAAGCTATTTAGCACCTTTAGAGGATGAAGCACATCAAGAAATGTTTATGGCAGAAAACTATTTTGCCAAAGATTCGTTCAAATTAGCACTTAATGGTGATGGTCAATATCCCGGATTTATTAAAATAATTGAAGATTATAGTTCAACGAATGCCGGTAATCTGGCAAATTATTATGCCGGTGTATGCTATCTTCATTTAGGACAATTTGATGAAGCTATAAAATATTTGTCCGATTATAGCACAGATGATCCGCTTTTATATTCTGCTGCTAAAGGAGCAATGGGAGATGCTTATTTAGAAATGGGTAAATTAGACGATGCCATTTCAAATTACAAAAAAGCTGCTTACGATAAACCAAACCAATTTTCCTCACCTTTTTATTTAATGAAATTGGGATTTGTATATGAAAAACAAGAAAAATGGGATAAGGCTTTAGAAATTTACGAATTTTTAGAAAAAGAATATAATAGAACCAACGAAGGACGTAAAATTGAAAAATATATTACTCGTGCAAAAATTAAACTAAACAAAGACGAACTATAAAAATTATATGGCAACATATTTAAAAAAAGAAACAAAAGGAGAACTTAATGGTTCTCCTTTTTCATTCGGAATAGCAGTTGCCGAATGGAATGCTGAAGTTACCGACGCAATGCTTAATGGTGCATTAGAAACACTTCGCAAAGCAAAAGTTAAAAAATCGAATATCACTGTAATCAAAGTACCTGGAAGCGTTGAATTGACAAAAGCCTCGCAATGGTTAGCTAACACTATGAAGTACGATGCTATTATTATGTTAGGTTGTGTAGTACAAGGCGAAACACGTCATTTCGATTACGTTTGTCAAAGTGTAACTCAGGGAGTAACCGAACTTAATCTACAATACGATATTCCTTTTATTTTTGGCGTACTTACAACACTTAACCAGCAACAAGCTATTGATAGAGCAGGGGGAAAATTTGGAAACAAAGGCAGTGAGTGTGCAGAAACAGCAATTAAAATGGCATGGATAAGAAAATTGAATAACTTTTGATTTTTTATGGTTTAGCTTCTCAATTTAATAATTTTTCTTAATTTTATGCAATTAAAAAAGAATTCCATATTTTGAAGTTTTTTCTTACCATAATTTTTTGCTTTTTTCTGGTTGGCAGATTATGGTCTCAAAGCTATAATTTTAAACATTATACCGTTGACGATGGATTGCTGCACGAGTTTGTAAATGACATGACTCAAGATAGCAAAGGCAATGTATGGTTAGCAACCGGAGGTGGACTTTCTAAATTTAACGGAGTTGAATTTACCAGTTATACCTCAAAATTTGGTTTAAACTACACACGATTATTATCTGTAGCCGAAGATGCTAATGGCAATATTTGGATTGGTTCCTCGCAAGGAGTGAATGTTTTTGACGGCGACACATTTTTGTCATGCCAAAATTCCGAATTAGGCACATCGGTTTTAGCATTAGAAAAATCTAAAAACAAATGGATGTGGATATTAACCGACCATGGATTAAGTATTGCTACAATCATAAAAAACAATATCAAATTTCGCCACTTACCTTATAATTTAACCTATAAAAATGAGATTAATATATTTCAGCAACGCGATTTAAATAATTTTGTTCTTGAAACCAAAAATAACGGAACATATATTGGCTTTGGTGGCAGTTTTTACCACTTTTTTAAAAATAAAATGTCTGTAATAAAGATGCCTGACTCAATAAAGGTTTTTTCTGCAACCGAAATCGACAAAGGCGAACTAATTATTGGCACAAACAAAGGATTATATTATTTAAACAATTTGACGTTAAAACCATTTGGAAATCAATTTGTAAAAAACGCATCGATACTAAAAATTAAAGTCAATAAATTTAAAGTATGGGCAATTGCAAAATGGAACGGCGAAAACGAGGCGTACTTAATTTGTCTAAAATTATCAAATAATGATTATTTTAGGAAGATAGGCAAAAAAAATGGTTTGATAAACGACCCAACGTCTATATTTATTGATCACGAAAACAATGTTTGGTGCTCCTCTTTTGGAGGATTAAGCATTTTAAGAGGCGAAAGTTTTATTAATTATAGTCGCAAAAATGGATTGGAAAGCAATAAAATTTGGGGTGTAGCCGAAGATTCTGAACACCGTATATGGGTTGGTTCCATTGGAGAAGGTTTATCAATAATAATAAACGATACCATTATTCAACGCTATAATTTAAATAATGGGCTTCCTGATATGTTTGTAGGTAAAATATTTGAAATAAATAAAAACAAAATGCTTATCGGAACGGCTAAGCATGGTTTATGTTTAGCTCATTACAACGCTTCTCAAAACAAATGGACATTTGAGCAGTTGAAATGCAAATTAAATCAGACTGAGACCAGAATAGATGATATAACCAAAGACGATGAAGGCTTTATTTGGATAGCATCGTCCAAAGGGCTTTATTATACATCTCCCGATAATATTGAGTTGATACATTATCCGATTTTTGAAGGCGATACCGGACAGGTTTTTATTCAAAAATTACTTTTTTCTTCAAAAAAAGAACTTTGGGTAGCAACCAGAAATTATGGTGTTTTTGTAAAGCAAAATGGCAAATTCTACCCTGTTAAAGAAAAATATTTAAAAAATAAAGCAATAGCATCTATTTGTGAAGATTGTTCGCGACATATTTGGCTCTCGTCTCAAACTGACGGAATAATGGATATTTCCGAAGATTCTGTCCATTGGATTAGCGAAGAACACGGATTATCGTCAAAACTTATTTATTTTCTTCAAGCCGATAATCATTGCAATTTGTGGGTTGGGACCAATTTAGGACTCGATAAAATTATGCTTTACCCGTATTTAAAGGAACATAAAATCATTATTCGACATTACGATACGGATGATGGGCTTCAAACTTCAGAAATGAACCTAAATGGATCCATGATGGACCATCGCGATAACCTTTGGTTTGCATCGAATAATGGATTACTTAAATACAGTTATAGCGAAGATATTATAAACAGTGTTCCGCCCATAACTCAATTAACTGATATAAAATTATTTTCCAAAAAAACGAACTGGAACAACTTCGCTCAAACAACTTCAACGTGGTATCATATTCCGCAGAATCTTTCGTTATCCTACCAAAATAATCATATTACATTTGAATTTGTAGGAATCAGTTATAAAAATCCCAAAAAAGTAAAATATTCTTGGATGCTCGAAGGTTTTGATATTAAATGGAGTCCTCCCAGTTCGAGCAGGCAAGCAATTTATTCTAACTTGCCACCCGGAAAATATACTTTTAAACTCAAAGCCTCAAATGACGAAGAATTGTGGAATAAGAATGAAATTTCGTATTCATTTCAAATAGTACCACCTTTTTGGCAAACGTGGTGGTTCAAAATTCTTATTACCGTTTTATTTTTTACGTTGCTTTATTACGCTTATCGTTGGAGGACGTTGGCACTAAGAAAAAAGCATATAGAACTTGAATTGCAAGTAAAAGACAGAACAGCCGAAATTCGCAAACAAAAAGAAAAAATTGAAGAAATTTTTCAGGTTTTAAATCAAAGTATTGAATATGCTAAAAATATACAGCAAGCCATTTTACCCGATAAAAAATTGCTTGCCCAGCATTTTCATGATAATTTTATACTCTTTTTGCCTCGAGACAAGGTAAGTGGCGATTTTTACTGGTGGACCAAAATGAAGCATGAAAATACGGTAGTGCTCACAGTGGCCGATTGTACCGGACATGGTGTGCCGGGTGCTTTTATGAGTATGTTGGGAATTTCTATGCTGAACGAAATCGTAAATAAAGAATTTATTACTCATCCTTCCGTTATTTTAAGAAGATTGCGTAAAGACATTGTTAAAACACTTCGTCAATCGACAGAAGTTGGTGAAATGAAAGACGGTATGGATATGGCAGTTGTAAGCATTAACTTAGACACTTTACAACTGATGTATGCCGGCGCTAATAATCCGCTTTATATTATAAAACAAGAAAAAATGGAAAGCCAAAATAAAATAACTGAACATTTCACTTATCAACTTGTAGAAATAAAACCCGATAAAATGCCTATTTCTATATACGACAAAATGGATAAATTCACAACTCACGAATATCAGCTCGAAAAAGGAGATAAAGTTTTTGTTTTTTCTGATGGGTTTGCTGACCAATTTGGCGGCGATAAAGGGAAAAAACTTATGTATAAGCATTTTAAGAAACTACTTCTCGATACTTGCCATTTGCCAATGGAAGAGCAAGGTCAACAATTATGGATGTCTTTTATAGAGTGGAAAGGGAAATATGATCAGGTAGATGATGTAACTGTATTAGGTATAGAGTTATAAAATATCTATTAATGCTTGTTTTTTATTATTCAAACGTAACATAGTTTTATTTAAAATCTTTTCTTTTGTAGCAAACAATGTTGAAAGCATCATTTCATTTCCTGTAATATAATCTAAACTTAAATTCAGGTTATCGGAAACAAATAAAATATTATTCTGTTTATCTTTGATTTTAAATGGTAAATGCTCGTCGGACGGAATAGAGTACTTGTTTTTCAATAATTGTATCAATTCTTCTTTCTGGATACTACTTAAGTATGGGAAAAGTTGTATCCCGTAAAAAAACATATCATTATAAATATGTAACTGAGAGCGATTTTTTAAATCATTAATCTTATTTTTGTAATGTAAAATTTGATAATTCTTTATTTCCTCGTGATTTGAAGTATAACGTGATTCGCCCAACTTTATAAAAATCTCTTTACTAGAAATATTAAATTCAATTTTTCCTTTAAAATGTATTAAAGATGAAAACGAAAACGTTTTATCGAATGTTTCTATTAAATTATATCGTTCGAAAAAATCATAAGCATAAAAGCTGTTTTTGTAATAATAGCTTTTGTAGTAGTTTTTTACTTTCTTTCTTTCGATATATGCTTTTAATATATTCATAATGCAAAATAAGTACTTTTTCTAATTCAAACCACGTAATTTTACGTGTACATTCAAAAAAAGTTATTAAAAGGGAGAAAAAAATAAGCGGTTGAAATTCTCAACCGCTTATCATACAAAGGAATTAATTAAAAATAGTTAGAAAATCAATTTTGACGAAATGATGTATTTAGATTGTTGAAACTTCTATGGTTGCATTTCGATATTCGTCAATGGGAGTACAGGTACAAACAAGATTTCTATCGCCGTATGCATCGTCTATACGAGCAATAGCGGGGAAGAATTTGTTTTCTTTAATCCATGGCAATGCAAAGGCTGCTTTTGCTCTTGTATAGCTATGGTTCCACTCATCGTTTATAACGTCTTCGGCCGGGTGGGGAGCGTTTACTAATACATTATCTTCATGGCTATATTTACCATCGCGGATTTCCATCATCTCGTTGTATATGTTAATCATTACATCTATAAATCTGTCTAATTCTTGTTTCGATTCACTTTCGGTTGGTTCTACCATTAATGTGCTATGAACCGGGAAAGAAACTGTAGGTGCGTGATAGCCATAATCCATTAATCGTTTGGCAATGTCAATTTCGGTAACATGAGCAATCTCTTTAAATTTATGGCAATCCAAAATCATTTCGTGAGCAACGGTTCCATTAGTTCCGGTGTAAAGAATATCGTAATAGTTTTTCAGCTTAGCTGCCAAATAATTAGCATTTAATATAGCATATTTGGTTGCGTTGGTTAATCCTTCGGCTCCCATCATCACAACGTAGGCATGTGAAATTAGCAATACCAAAGGGCTTCCAAATGGTGCTGCTGCAACAGCTTCTACACCATATTTCCCACCGGTTTCGATTACCGGATGTTGTGGTAAAAATTCTGCCAATTCTTTGGTAACTAAAATTGGTCCAACTCCGGGACCACCACCACCATGAGGGATGGCGAATGTTTTATGAAGGTTTAAATGACATACGTCGGCATTAATGCTTGCAGGACTTGTGATTCCTACCTGAGCATTCATATTAGCGCCATCCATATATACTAAACCGCCATTTTGATGGATAATAGCTGTAATGTCTTTGATGGCTTCTTCAAAAACACCATGTGTTGATGGATATGTAACCATTAAACCAGCTAAATTATCTTTGTGTTGCTCTGCTTTTGCTTTTAAGTCGGAAACATCAATATTTCCTTTGCTATCGCAATTAACAACAACAATATTCATTCCTGCCATAGCAGCGCTTGCCGGATTGGTACCATGAGCTGACGAAGGAATCAACATTACATTTCTATTGTGTTGGCCATTCTTTTCATGATATTTACGTATTACCATAAGTCCGGCATATTCACCGGCGGCACCCGAATTGGGTTGGAAACTAATAGCACTGAAACCGGTTATTTCTTTTAAATACTCACCTAATTCGTTAATAATTTCAAAATACCCTTCAGCTTGTTCTTTAGGTACAAATGGGTGGATATTGCCAAATTCAGGGAAACTAAGTGCCAACATTTCTGAAGCAGCATTTAGTTTCATAGTACAAGAACCCAACGATATCATGCTATGAGTCAAAGAAATATCTTTACGCTCTAGTTTTTTAATGTAACGCATCATTTCCGTTTCTGAACGATACGCATTAAAAATATGCTGTTGTAAAATAACATCTTTTCGTTGTTCCGGAATATAATGGTTCTTTGATAAATCTACAGTTGAAACCGATTTGTTAACAGCCGAAGCAAAGATATTGATTATGTCTAAAACATCCTCAAACGTAGTCAGTTCGTCTAAAGACAAGCGAACTGTTTGGTCATTGATATAAGCTAAATTTATTTCTTTTGCTAAGGCAAGATTCTTTATTTTATCAGCACCAACATTTGCAGGTATTTGAACTGTTAGGGTGTCGAAAAATGTATTGTTGGTTGTATATCCTAAAGAAGATAATTGTTCTTTGATGGTTGCAGTAAAAAGATGGATTTGTTGAGCAATGGTTTTTATTCCTTCAAAACCATGATATACCACATACATTCCAGCCATGGTTGCCAATAATGCTTGAGCGGTACAAATATTCGAAGTTGCTCGTTCGCGTTTAATATGCTGTTCACGTGTTTGTAATGCCATACGAAGGGCCGGTCGTCCCTTAGCGTCTTTCGATACGCCTATAATACGTCCTGGCATATTACGTTTAAATTCTTCTTTGGATGCAAAATATGCAGCATGAGGCCCGCCAAATCCTATTGGAATTCCAAAACGCTGTGTTGAGCCAAAAACAATATCAGCACCCCATTCGCCCGGAGGAGTTAAAAGCGTCAGGCTTAAAATATCGGCAGCTACAGCTAACATTTGACCTTTTTGATGCAATTCGTTTGCAAAATTCTGATAGGATGGAATGGTGCCATCAGCAGCAGGATATTGTACTATTGCACCAAAATACAACTCGTCTAGTTGAACTTGGTTATATTGGCCAACTACTACCTCTATTTCAAAGGGAACAGCGCGTGTTTTTATAACAGATAGTGTTTGAGGGAAAATGTTTTTATCAACAAACAGTTTATTGGCATTGCGTTTTATGGCATCGCGTGAACGGCTGTTGTACATCATTATCATGGCTTCGGCGGCGGCAGTTGCTTCGTCTAATAATGAAGCGTTGGCAATTTGCATTTTTGTCAGTTCGATTATAACTGTCTGAAAATTGAGCAAAGCTTCTAAACGACCTTGTGAAATTTCGGCTTGATAAGGAGTATAAGACGTGTACCAACTGGGGTTTTCTAAAATATTGCGTTGAATAACTGCCGGCATGTGAGTTCCATAATAACCCATACCAATATAGGTCCTATACATTTTATTTTTTCCGGCTACTTTTTTAATACGTTTTAAATATTCTGTTTCGTTAATTGCAGGAGGTAATTGCATAGGTTTATCCCTATAGATGGAAGCAGGAATTGTTTTTTTAATAAGTTCATCTAAATTATTAACTCCAATAGCTTTACACATCTCAACAACTTCTTCGGAACGAGGTCCTAAATGTCGTGTTTCAAATACATCTATTTTCATATTTTACAAATATTTATTAGTTTTACATCATATTTTGTGCTGTAAAGGTATAAAATATCTATTCATTTATTCCTAATAAAAAGCTAACTTTGAAATATTTTTAAAAAATAATTTTCATGAAAAAAACGGTTCTTTTTTGGAGTCTCTTTTTTAGTTTTTATGTCGCTTTTGCTCAAGAAGATACTATCTGGTTTTTAAGTGGAGAACGATTGATATCATCACAGTATAACATAAATGTAGAAGATGGAATTTTGACTTATATGAATAAACACAACAAGAAAAAACAGGTTGGCTTGGAATATATTTTTTCGGTTGTTGATTCAAAAAATAAGGAAAAGGTGTATTTCGAATCTACTACAATAGGGAAAACATATTTTACGGTAGAGCAAATGCGGAGTTTTATTCAGGGCGAATATTTGGCTCGTAATAATTATCATGCTCCATTAGCTACAGCATCGGGCATTATTACCGGTGCCGGTGCTGTTTATGCAGTTCCTTCTTTAGTGGGGCTAAATGTTTTCTTTTCGCCTCTTGTTCCTGCTGCCAATGCCGCCATTATTGGAAGTTTTAACTATAAAGATGAAAAAGTAGTCAAAAAATATCCTGAAAAAAAAGATGATACTTATTTTATTGCCGGATACAAAGAAGTTGTTACACAAAAAAGAATAAACAATAGCATCAAAGGTGGGCTTATCGGATTAGGCTTAGGCGTTGCAAGTGCTATCATTATTCATCAGGCAATTAAATAAATATGGCAAAAATAATTTTCGAGCGATTTTTTTTAAAAAACGGATTGACGGTATTATTGCATCAAGATAAAAACACGCCTCTTGCTGTAGTAAATGTGCTGTATAAAGTGGGTTCACGTAACGAACATCCAAGCAGAACAGGCTTTGCTCATTTGTTTGAACATCTTATGTTTAGCGGATCGAAAAATGCTCCCGACTATGATACCATTGTTGAACAAGCAGGAGGCGAAAACAACGCTTTTACCAATGCCGATATTACAAACTATTATATTAACCTGCCTGCCGCCAATATCGAAAGCGCTTTGTGGTTAGAAGCTGATAGAATGTTTCAACTAAATATAAATAAAACTTCGCTCGAAACGCAACGTAAAGTTGTTGTAGAAGAATTTAAGCAACGTTATTTAAACAAACCATATGGCGATGCTTCGTTATTATTGCGCCCATTAATTTACACATCTCATCCTTATAAATGGTCAACCATTGGAAAAGAACCGTCTCATATAGAGCAAGCCACATTAGAAGAAGTAAAATCTTTTTACAAAACCTGGTATTCGCCCAACAATGCTATTTTGTCAATTGCCGGAAATGTTGAAACTGAAAAGGTTAAATATTTGATAGATAAATGGTTTGGAGCAATAGAACCGTCATCTGTTCCGGTTATAAATTTACCTGTCGAGCCTGATAAAACGCAACGCACGTTTTTGGAGGTAGAACGCAATGTTCCGGCATCGGCTTTATACATGGCTTTTTTAATGTGCGATAGACAAAATCCTTTATACTACGCATACGATATGGTTTCGGACCTGCTGGGCAACGGAAAATCATCCAGACTTTATCAAACGCTTGTTAAAGAAAAAATGATTTTTCAAGATATTTCGTGCTATATTGCAGGTTCTATCGACAAAGGATTTTTAATGATTGAAGGGAAAATACACGATTCATATACATTAGAGCAAGCCGAAGCCGAAGTTTGGAAGGTTATCGAAACGACTTCAGGCAATATTTCTGATTATGAGCTTAATAAGGTGAAAAATAAATACGAAGCGGCGTATTATTCTTCGTTGGTTAGCCTTATGTCAAGAGCAGAAAATTTGGCTTTCTACGAAAATATTAGCGATGCCGAACTCATTAACAAAGAAATGGAACGTTATTCGGAAACCAGCCTCGAAACAATTCACTATTTATTTAAAAACGAACTTTTGAAAGATAAGTCTGTGGTGTTGTATTATAAAAAGGCTAAACAATGAGAAATCGAGCTGTAATACCCGAAATAAGTAAAATTGTAAGTATTCAGATTCCTGAAATTAATAAATTTAAAATAGGTGGAATCCCCTGTAATGTAGTAAGTGGAGCAAGTCAGCCACTAATAAAACTCGATATCTCTTTTGCTGCTGGCGAAACATACAACGAAAATCCACTTGTTGCTATGTTTACAAATCAGATGCTATTAGAAAGTACTCTAAAACATTCTGCGCAAGAAATAGCCGAACAATTGGATTTTTATGGCATCGAAATAAGTCCATCAAACGGAATGGTATATTCAACCCTCTCGATGATTTGCCTAACAAAATACGTTGAAAAAGCATGGGTTTTGTTAAGCGAAATGATTACAGAACCTAAGTTTGATGAAGATGATCTTAAAATTCTTTTAGAAAATAAGCGAAAACAGTTTTTAATTGAGTTGGAAAATGTAAATCATTTGGCTCGTCGGTATTTTAGAAATGCAATATTCGGAAAACATCACCCTTACGGTAAATTATACGAGTTAGAAGATTTTGACCATATAAATTCAAAGCAACTCTTCGAACATTATCAACGTCTTTACAATAAAGACAATTTACGCATTTTTGTCTCGGGAGACGTTATGGAGCAACACCTTCAGTTTATGGAAAACCATTTGCACATTGCCAATAAACCATCGGCAATTCCAGCTATTTCGTCAAATTTCATAGGAAAACCTCAAAAAAAGTACATTCAAAAGGAAGGGGCGCTTCAAAGTGCCATACGGATAGGTAAGCTCACTATTTCAAGATATCATCCCGACTACCATGCTCTACAAATTGCCATTGCAATACTTGGTGGTTACTTTGGCTCAAAACTTATGCAAGAATTAAGGGAACGTAAGGGCTACACATATGGAATTGGTGCATTTACCATGAGTTTAAAAGAAACAGGGTATATTGTTATTACTACTGAAGTAGCATCAAATGTAACAAATCTTGCTATTCAATCTATTTATGAGGTGATTGAACATTTTTGTACACATTTAATTAGCCATGAGGAAATGGAAAATGCACGCGCATACCTGATGGGTGAGTTTTTAAGAACGTTCGATGGCTCTTTTAATATTTTAGAAGCATTTAAAGCAATGGATGATTTAGGCTTGGGAATGGAGCAATATTCTCATTTTTTAGATGTACTAAAACACATTACTCCCGAAGAAATATTATCAATAGCGCAACGTTATCTTAGCAATGGCTATAGCGAAGTAGTTGTCGGTCAAATAAACGAATAATGAAGTGGTTTGTCATTATATTCTTTTGTTTTTTTTCGATAGGTATTCAAGCTCAAGATACTATTCCACCGGATATTCCGAGAATTGATACCGTTAGTGTTTATGATGTTAATACCGGGAGCGTTATTATTTCGTGGTTGCCTTGCGATTCTCCGGATGTTGCCGGATATATTATTTATCGCTCTATTAATGCAACTTGGCAAATTATTGCAAATGTGCCAGCTCCCGCCACTTCGTATATTGACAATACTGCTGCCGGTAATTTTCATCCCGAACTTTATCGTTTAGCTTCATACGACCATGCCGGAAATTACAGCCCCATGACACTTGCTAATTTATATCATAATTCAATTTATGTTTTTCCATATCAGGATAGCATTGATTGTCATTTTGCTATAAGGTTGAATTGGAATAGGTATATCAATTGGCCTGAAGGTGTTAAAGAATATCAGATTTTTATGAGTCAGGATTTTGGATCGTGGCAATTGTTAGATGTTGTCAATGGCTCGTCTAACCAATATTATCATATGGATGTTCAAGATAATACCTCATATTGCTATAGAATTCGAGCCATAAGCAATTCAGGAAAAACCTCTACTTCCAATAAAACATGCTTTTATACCAATTTGCCGAATCTTCCTTTATATATAAATGCCGACTATGCCACGGTTGAAAACAATTCAATTCATCTAAGTTTTACGCTCGATACTGATGCAACCATATGTAATTATCAACTTTGGCGATCCAAAGATGGTATAAATTATAACTCGATAGCAAACTATAATGTATGTGGGCAACGAAATTTTGAGTACACAGATAATACCGCCAATATTGAGGAACGTTATTTTTATAAACTGGTGTCTTTTGACCAGTGCAATAATGTTCGATTAGAATCGAATATCGCTACCAATATCGTTTTAAAAGCTCAAGCGAATGAAGAAGTACAAAATTTGTTAAATTGGAATGCATACCAACAATGGTTAGCCGGTGTAGATTCGGTCTATGTATATCGTATTATTGAAGATGCTGCTCCTGAACTCATATTAGCTCAGCTTGCTGGTAGCACAAGTTATTTTGACGACTTGACCAATATTGTTATGCAAAATCCTTCTGTTACGAACAAATTCTGTTATTACATTGAGTTAACGGAAAATATGGGAAATCCTTATATGGTAAAAGGAAGAAGTAAATCTAATATTGCTTGTGCCTACCAGTTTGCTAGGGTTTTTATTCCCAATACTTTTAGTCCCAACGGAGATGAGATAAACGATATTTTTAAGCCTTCTACCGCTTTTGTAGATAAAGAAGGTTATCTGTTTGAGGTTTTTGACCGATGGGGTAATATCATTTTTAAAACAAACGATCCTTCTTTAGGCTGGGATGGAAAATCGGGAGGCAAATTTGCTCCTTCCGGTACATATGCTTATTACTTGAAATATAAGACATTAGATGGAAATTACCGCGAAAAAGCAGGCACGTTTAACATTTTTTTTCCATAACTAGACTAAAATTTTATTATAACTTATTTACAACGTATTAGTTCGCTTTTACTATTTGTATTACTAAAAAAAAATAATGACCTTTGTATTCACTATTGCAATGCGTATGTTACCTATTAAGCGACTCCACTTATACATGATAAAATCGTATATAGGTCCATTTATTTTTACATTTCTTATTGCTGTTTTTGTTTTACTCATGCAATTTTTATGGAAGTATATTGACGAATTTGTCGGAAAAGGAATTGCCTGGAATATAATGGCAGAACTATTTTCTTATGCGTCTATAAATTTTATTCCAATGGCATTGCCGTTGGCTATTTTACTTTCTTCTATCATGACATTTGGTAATTTGGGCGAATATTTTGAGCTTACTGCAATGAAAGCATCGGGTATTTCTCTATACAGAATTATGTATCCGCTAATTATGTTTGTTGTAATACTTAGCATTGCTGCTTTTTTATTTTCAAACTATGTGCTCCCTGTTGCCAATCTTAAATTCTACTCGTTGCTTTTTGATGTCAGAAGTCAGCGTCCGGAAATTATTATTAAGCCCGGTGTTTTTTATAATGGTATCGACAATTATAGTATTCGTGTCAGTGGAAAAAACAAAGAAAATAACATGCTTTACAATGTTATGATTTACGATCACTCAAACATAAGAGGCAATACCAGCGTGATGATTTCCGATTCGGGAAAACTGGCACTCTCGCCCAATAAAGACTTTTTGCTTATCGAGTTATATCATGGAAAAAAATACGAAGAACTAACCGATAATGCTCAACAATGGGCCAAAACATTTCCTCATCAATTTCAGGCATTCGACGAACAAAAGGCAAAAATTGCTTTATCGGGTTTTACTTTTACACGATCGGACGAAAGTTTGTTTAAAGAGCATTATCGTATGCTCAATATAGTGCAGTTAAGCAAAACAGAAGATTCATTGCAAAACGAATATAATAAATTTAAGCAAAACTATAAAAACATGGTCTGTCAACAAGCTTTTTTTAAAACAGCCACAAAAGACAGTATAGTTAAAGCGTCTGACACCATAAAAATAAATTTAAAGAAAGTTTTATCGCGATTTAATACATCCGAGCAGCAACAAATTATGGAAATTGCACTCAACAATGCTCGAAGTCAGCAAGCTTTTATTCAAACAACCAAAGATGAAGATGAATCGAAACGAAGCTGGATAGTAAAGCATAAGATTGAATTCCATCAAAAATTTACTTTATCATTCGCATGTTTGGTTTTGTTTTTTATCGGAGCACCATTAGGAGCCATAATTCGAAGAGGAGGCTTGGGTATGCCTGTTGTGGTATCTGTTTTATTTTTTATTTTATATTATATATTATCCTTATCGGGTGAGAAGTTTGCAAAAGAAATGGTAATGCCCGCATGGCAAGGTATATGGTTGTCATCTGCCATTCTTTTTCCAATCGGTATTTTATTGACATACAATGCTATGTCCGATTCTAATTTAATACCTGTTCATCGAATTTTAAATGCAATTTATACTATCTTTGCACGATTTAAAAAAAGGAAGCAATGAACATCCTTATTTTGCACAACAAAGTTCCCTATCCACCCAAAGACGGAGGAGCGATTGCTGTGTGGAATACTGCCGTTGAAATGGCTCAGCAAGAACATCGGGTTACGCTTTTGTGCATGAATACCCCCAAACATTATTTTCCCATAGAACAATTACCGGAAAATATTCATCCAAATTTAAAAATTATTGCTATTGATGTTGATTCATCTGTTAAACCTTTTGGACTTTTATGCAATTTCTTTTTTTCGTCCAAAGCATATCATTCGGTTCGTTTTCATTCGCAGCGCTATAAAGAAAAATTTATACAATTATTAAAAACCGAACAGTATGATGTTGTGCTTTACGAAGGGTTATTTGTTTTGCCTTACATCAACTATGTTCCAAAAAATATTAAAGCCTTTCACGTTTTTAGAGCACATAATATTGAACATGAAATTTGGCAACGAGTAGCTATAAACGAAAGCAATTTCTTTAAAAAGAACTATTTATTAAGCTTATCAAAAAGACTCAGAAATTTAGAAAAGCTTTTAATTAATAAAGTAGATTTATTGCTAACCCTTACTGCACGAGACGAAGAAAAGTTTCGTCTATTAGGTTTTCGCAAACTCAGTTTTATCTCACAAGCTGGAATCGATTTAAGTTGTGTTCAGGTTAATCGTTTTAAAATAAACTATCCGAGCATCTTTTTTATAGGTGCTTTAGATTGGCTTCCAAACCAAGAGGGTTTGCTATGGTTTATCAGAAATCTATGGCAAGACATCCATTTAAGATTTCCCGACTTGGTTTTAGAAATTGCCGGCCGCAATGCCCCTCACTGGTTGGTCAGAAAGCTTGAAGAATATTCTAATATACAATTCTATGGCGAAATTGATGATGCACATCAGTTTATGCAAGAACGAGCTATTATGTTGGTTCCGATTTTTTCGGGCAGTGGCATGAGAATAAAAATTATTGAAGGAATGGCTTGGGGAAAAACAATTATTACCACTTCTATCGGTACAGAAGGAATTGATACCACCCACAACAAAAACATAATCATTGCCGACTCTGCCGAACAGTTTAAAAATGAAATTATTAGACTTTTAAACGACAAAGATCTATTTGAAAGAATTGGAATACAGGCTCATCAATTTATTTTAGAAAAGTATAATATTAAGAATATAGTAGAAAAGACCACTCATTTTATTGAAAAAGCTATTTCGAGTTAAGACAAATATCATTAAAATAAACAAAAGCAAATATTAATTTTGCACAAATATTTAACCATGGTTCCATCAGAATTTCATTTTAATACAATAGAAGAGGCTCTTCAAGATTTAAAAGACGGCAAATTAATAATCGTAGTAGATGATGAAGATCGTGAAAACGAGGGCGATTTTATAGCAGCTGCCGAAAAAGTTACACCAACCATGGTCAACTTTATGACCAAATATGGACGAGGACTGCTTTGTGTTGCTTTAACAGAAAAACGATGCGAAGAACTTGACCTTGCTATGATGGTATCGTCCAATACTTCACTTCACGAAACCGCTTTTACCATTTCGGTCGATTTAATAGGAAACGGATGTACAACAGGAATTTCAGCCGAAGATCGTGCTAAAACCATAAATGCTCTTGTTGATTCCAATACAAAAAAAGAAGATCTTGCTCGTCCCGGGCATATTTTCCCATTAAAAGCCAAAGACAAAGGAGTATTAAGACGCGCCGGACATACCGAAGCTACCATCGATTTAACCAGGCTCGCCGGGCTAAAAGAAGGAGGTGCGCTTATTGAAATAATGAGTGAAGACGGTACCATGGCTCGCGTACCAGAACTCATGGAAATAGGTAAAAAGTTCGGAATAAAAATCATAACAATAGCCGATCTTATTAAATATCGTTTAGCTCACGATAGCCTTATTAAACGTGGCAAACGAGTTAAATTACCCACCGAATACGGTACTTTTGAATTAGTTCCATACATTCAACTTTCAAATGGTTTAGAACATGTTGCACTCATTAAAGGCGATATAAACGAAAATGAACCTATTCTTGTTCGCGTTCATTCCTCTTGCCTTACAGGTGATATTTTTGGAAGCTATCGGTGCGACTGCGGACCTCAATTACATAAAGCCATGCAAATGATCGAAAAAGAAGGGAAAGGTGTAATTGTTTATTTAAACCAAGAAGGTAGAGGAATTGGGCTTTTTCATAAAATAGAAGCATATAAACTACAGGAAGAAGGTTTGGATACCGTAGAAGCAAATATACATTTAGGTTTTCAAGCCGATGAGCGAGATTATGGAGTTGGAGCTCAAATTCTACGCGATTTGGGAATAAGAAAAATGAAACTTATTACAAATAACCCCAAAAAAAGAGCCGGCTTAGAAGGTTTTGGATTGGAAATAACCGAAAATGTGCCTTTAATTATCCCGCCCAACCCATTTAATATTAATTATCTATCGGCCAAGAAAAATAAAATGGGACATCAATTACCACCATTTTCAACTCCTACAAACTAAATACAAGCAAATAAATTTAGAAAACATCTGTTAATTTAATTGTTAAAATATTTTTGTATCTATATAAATCTTTTAGCGTATAAAAAGAAAAAGAAAAGTTGATGAGTTCGGCTTTGTTTAAAAAAAATTTATGTGCGGTTTTGGTCTTTTTTGGGTCAATTTCTCTTTGGTCTCAAAATATCATCACAAAAGAAGCTTCCGATTCATCTGTTATTATTGAAGAGAGATTATTTAGAAACGATCGTAACGGTGAAGCTGTTATCATACAGCGTAAGCGAAATGATTCACTTGCAGAGGAGTGGATACAAAAATATATTAGTGAGGTTAAAAAACGTTTAACTAATCAGCTACGTCAAACCAACGTCAGTGGTTGCTCAAACCTCGATTTTGAAGATGGTAATTTTAGCAATTGGACGTGTCAAACCGGCGTAAATAATGGATACCCCGCCGGCAGTTGGACAGGAACTTTGCCTGTAGCTAATCGCCATACCATTGTTAGTGGTGGAACAGACCCATACGGAGGCTTCCCTTGTGTTGCTCCAGGTGGAGGAACGTACTCTGTTAAGTTGGGAAATAATATTAACGGTGCTCAAGCTGAACAGCTCATTTATTCGTTTATTGTACAACCTCAGGATACAAATTTTATTTATAAATATGCGGTTGTTTTCGAAAACCCAAATCATGCGTTGGCCGATCAACCATATTTTGAATTAAAAATCTTGGATAATAACGGAAATGTTATTCCTTGCAGCTATCAGCATTATGTCGCTCAAAGCAATATACCGGGCTTTAGTAATGTAGGAAACGTGTGGTATAAACCATGGACCACCCAAGGAGTAAATTTGACGCAATACGTTGGTCAAGTTATCACCGTTATTGTTACTTCAGCCGATTGCTCTCATGGTGGACATTTTGGCTATGGATACATCGATTTTATTTGCCCTTCTTCGTTTACTACAAATCCCGATTTTCAGGTATATTGCGAAAACGTAACATCTACTACCTTGTATGTACCCAATATAGATCCGGGTATGCAATATCAGTGGTCAACCGGACAGACAACACCTTCGATTACAATCAATCCGCAATTATACGATAATCAAAGTATTAGTGTATATATTTATCCGCCCAATTCTTATCAATGCGGGTTTTGGTATATTTTTAACATAAAAGTTTTGCATTCTCCGCAAGTTTCACTCACTCCTGCCAATCCCATTCTGTGTTACGGTCAAACCACTACGACCATTAGTACTCAAGTTTCTGGAGGTAATCCTCCCTACACTTATTTGTGGAACAATGGTGCAAATACTCCATCCATAACGGTTGGACAAGGAAATTATCAGGTATTTGTTTATGATGCTTCGGGTTGCCCACCTGTTTCTGCTTCAACTGTCATAACAGCTAATCCTGCTCCCATTACTGCTTATGCCGGACCTGACCAAACTTTATGTATTACTGAAACAAGTGTTAACCTCAACGGAACTGTAAGTATGGCTACGGGTGGCATATGGACAGGAGGAAGTGGTATATATACTCCATCGAATTCCAGCCTAAGTATAACGTATTATCCGACTTCAACCGAAATACAAAATGGAAGTGTAACGCTTATATTAACAACTACCGGCAATGGTTCGTGCCCGGCTGCGATAGATAGCGTTACCGTTTACTTCAAACCTTTTATGGGAGTAACCACGATTAATGCAACTCCTATTAATTGCTATGGTAATAATAATGCAACTGCAACCGTTTCTGTTACCAACGGAACTCCGCCTTTTACCTATATGTGGAGCACTAACCCAATTCAAACCACGCAATCGGCTACGAATTTATCAGCGGGTAGTTATACTGTTACGATTACCGATAGTATCGGATGTTCAAATACGGCAAGTGTAAGTATCCAACAGCCCACCGCCTTAACTGCTTACATTGATGCACATGGGGTTTCGTGTTTTGGTAACAATGATGGTTACGCAACCGTTACTGCTTTTGGTGGCACCCCCGGATATAGTTATATTTGGTCAAATGGGAACAATAGTTCAACGGTTGTAGGGCTAACAGCAGGAAATTATTCCGTAACGGTTACCGATGCGTTGGGATGTCAATATGTTGCCAATACAGTAATTTCAACTCCATCATCGCTTACAGCAACTATTAGCAACGTAAACCATGTTTTATGTGCCGATGGCAACAGTGGTTCGGCTTCTGTAACAGTAAGCGGAGGAACACCCAATTATTCATACTCATGGTCGTCCGGAGCCGGAACATCTAATACAGCAATAGGACTTATTGCCGGAACTTATACAGTAACTGTTACCGACCAAAATAATTGTTCTGCAACGGCTCAAGTTACTATTCAGCAACCAAGTCTCTTGCAAGTTACGACCAATGTGAATCATGTTACTTGTTTTGGTGGTAGCAATGGAAGTGCATCTTTAAATGTTAGCGGAGGAACTCCGCCATATCAATATGTATGGACACCATATGGCGGAATCAATGCAACTGCAAGTAACTTAGTAGCCGGTTTTTATAATGCCACCATTACCGATAATCATGGATGTCAGCAGGTAACCACTATTTCCATCAACCAACCAGAACCTTTAATTATTAATGCTACAACTCAAAATGTTTTATGTTTTAATACCAGTACCGGTTCGGCTCAAATATTGGTTTCAGGAGGCACTCCTCCTTATTCGTATAACTGGAACCCTGCTGTGAGCAGTAATTACATAGCTACCGGTTTGAATGCCGGCAATTTCTCCGTAACTGTTTCTGATGTAAATAATTGTTCTTCAACCCTTAATTTATTTATTAATCAACCGTCAAGCCCATTGAATGTTACCCTCAACACGCAAAACATAAGTTGCTATGGAATTCAAAACGGAAATATCACGGCTAATGCATCGGGAGGAACTCCTCCTTATCAATATTTGTGGATGCCGGGAGGAAGCACTTCTCAAACAATCAATAACCTTGCTACGGGTAATTATTTTGTAACGGTAACCGATGCCAATGGATGCTCACAAATACAATCGGCGTCAATATCACAACCGGGTGGAATTAATCTAAACATTTCAACATCGCAATCAAACTGTGGAATGAACAATGGTCAGGCAAGTGTAAGCCCAAGCGGAGGTACACCACCTTATACTTATTTATGGTCTCCCGGAAATTATACTACAGCCACCATTGCTGCTATTACGTCCGGGATTTATCATGTTACCGTAACCGATGCCATGGGTTGCAGTTCTGTTGGTATTGCTTCAGTAAATGATGTTTCGGGACCACAAGTAAACATAAGCAATAGTCAACCCCCCAGTTGTTTTGGAAGCCACGATGGTTGGATTTCTGTAACGGTTACAGGTGGTCAGGCACCTTATTTATATGCTTGGTATCCTTATGGTGGCAATAGCGACACCGCTCATTTTCTTGGTGCCGGAACCTATTCGGTTGTCGTATCCGATGCCAATGGCTGTCAGGGTGCAACTTCCATAAATCCTCCGCTAACTCAACCCGAAGCCATTTCTATTGTTAGTTTCCCAACTAATGTGTCCTGTTTTGGAGCTTCCAATGGTTCTGTTAATATTAATGTATCAGGGGGAACACCGCCTTACTCTTATCAGTGGTCGCCGGGAAACTATACCTTTCCTAACCTAATTGGTCTTTCCGAAGGAGCGTATCAAGTAACCGTAACCGATAGCCATAATTGCACCGAAACCTACTTTGTAAATATAAGTCAGCCTAATCCGTTAACAGCTACTATCAGCAATGTTCAACATGTAAGCTGCTATGGGGGGCATAATGGAAGTATAACCGTTAATCCACAAGGAGGTACACCACCCTATTCTTATTTATGGTCTCCTTCAGGAAATACTTCCCAAACAGCGAGTGGACTTTCTGCCGGAACGCATACTGTTTACATTAACGATGCGAATGGATGTTCTTTTAGTTTGAGTGTACAAATAAATCAACCTCCGATATTAAATGCCTTTATTGGATTACAAAGCCCCACCTGTAATAATTCTGACAATGGAATGGCATGGGTTTTAGCCTCCGGTGGCGTACCTCCCTATCAATATTCATGGTCGCCTTTGGGAGGAACCAATGATACCGCTTATAATATTCACTCCGGAACATATATCGTAACTGTAACAGATCAAAATTCATGTCAAGTTGTAAGCAACGTTCAAATTACTCAACCTTCGTCGGTAACTGTTTCCATTATCAATTTTGGAAATGTTTCGTGTTACAACGGAAGCAATGGTTATGCCATCGTGTCGGTTTCGGG